>JAEEGI010002556.1_pt1 | contig 44468 bp, 32 predicted proteins | sample 8958751 | NCBI WGS metagenome assembly JAEEGI01 (sample SAMN16246545, study PRJNA631951) | gut metagenome | biome: gut microbiome; feature: rumen; material: KS-attached | host: Bos | place: Iran: Karaj | collected 2018-10
CATGGGCGTTGCCATAGCCATGGCTCTAAAGGCCAAGTGCGGCGAATAGCCCCGCGGCCAAGCCACCCCTTTTTGCCTAGGCCGCCCCTGTCCCGGATACATTCCTGGATGCGGGCGGCCTTCGTCTGCCCCTGCCAGCAGCCCGGCATCGCGCTGGCCGCTCCCTGCCCGTCACCCAGAGCCTCAGGCCTCTCGACCTGCCGGAGACTGCCACCGCTGACCGCGGGACTGGTCCCCAGAGCCGCTGGCCTGGCTGGCCTTGCTGGACTGGTTTGCGCCACGCCCCTCCAGGAGGGCTTGTCCGGCACCGCCCTCCCTCAGACAGGGCCCGGCAGGGCAGGCAAAAGGCCCGCAAAGGCTTGCGGATCGCCGGCGGTTGCGTATAGTCTGGGGCAAAGGAATTCTGGAGGACTCAGGACATGCTCATTTCCAACTGGATGACCAAAGATCCCATTTCCGTGCTGCCGTCGACGCCCTTAAGCAAGTGCCAGAAGCTCATGAAGCTGCGCGGCATCCACCGGCTTCCCGTGGTGGACGACGACAACAAGGTCGTCGGCATCGTCTCCGACAGGGACGTCAAGAGCAATCTGCCGTCCAAGGCCACGACCCTGTCCGTGCACGAGCTCCAGTATTTGCTTGCCGAAGTGCAGACCAAGGAGTTCATGACCCCCTCCCCCGTCACGGTGCGGGAAACGGAAACCGTCTCCAAGGCGGCCCTGCTCATGCTCGACGGCAAGTTCGGCGGGCTCCCCGTGGTGGACGACGAAGGCCATCTGACCGGCATCATCACCGACCAGGACGTCTTCAAGGTCTTCGCCACCCTTGCCGGCGCCCGGGTTCCCGGCATCGAGCTCACCCTTGAGGTCTCCACCGGCGAAGGCGCCCTCAAGAGCGTCTTCGAGGTGCTGCGCCAGCAGGGCGCGCGCGTCGTCTCCCTCATGACCCAGTTCGGCGAGGGGGAGACCCGCCAAGTCTACATCCGCCTGCAGCAGCCCGAGAGCGAAGAGCGCGCCCGCGCCATACGCTCAGCCCTCGAGGCGCAGTGGAAGCTGCTCGAATGGACGGAGGTTCAGGGCTAGGGCAGAGGGCAGCCCATGGCAGGGCAGAGCTTGCGACTTTGCTCATTGCGCTTGCCAGCCCAATGCTTTTATGGCATGTTCCATCCTGTGAAGCATATCGGAGCCTAGCTCTCGAATATACTGACAATTTAGCCGGGTCGTTGGATTCCCGGCTAGGCGTCCGGCAGGCATGAGGCTTGCAGGTCGCTTTCAAGAAGTCCAAGGAGGACACGCATGGCTGAAGTACAGTTCCAAGGCAAAACGTTTGAAGTGGACGAGGACGGCTTCCTCCTTCACTTTGAAGACTGGTGCCCTGAATGGCTCGAGTACGTCAAAGAATCCGAAGGCATCAAAGAAATCTCCGCCGACCACCAGAAGATTCTTGATTTCCTGCAGGATTACTACAAGAAGAACGGCATTGCCCCCATGGTCCGCATTCTCTCCAAGAACACGGGCTACAAGCTGAAGGAAGTCTACGAGCTCTTCCCCTCCGGCCCCGGCAAGGGCGCCTGCAAAATGGCTGGCCTGCCCAAGCCCACCGGCTGCGTGTAGTCAGCTCACTTTTGAACATAAAGACGGGGGAAACCCCGTCTTTTTTTTGCCCTTTTTCCAAGCACCTCCCAAGCACTCCAGACCAGCATCCTTGAGGACAATCAGCCACCCTTCCCCCTGGCACCGGTTTCCGGCAATCTCAAGGAAACTCGGGAAACTGCGAGACAGGCATGACGAAGCAAGGCTCTGGCACATCCACTGGCACATCTTCTGGCCTGTCTGAAGGCCATCCCAGCGACAAGCCTGAAGGCCGTCCCGCAAGCGACGGCACAACGTTGCCTGTACGCCAGCCTGAGACCTGCCCGGAAACCTGCACTGCAGCCAGCCCTGCGACAGCCCCCGAGACCGCCCAAGAAAGCGCCACCCAATCCTGTCCCGCAGCCTGCTGTGCCGAGACTGGCATCGCGTCCTGCGCTGGCATTGAACAAGACGCACCGCCTGGCAGCCCTGAGCACAGCGATCGCCGTTCCAACGAAGCCTGCCCCACAGACGACGCCCCATCAGACGGAGCCTCCCCCTCAGACGGAGTTCAGCCAGACGAAGCCTCCGTCAAGCCCCGCTCCGAGAAAAACAGCTTCGGGCACAGCTCCGGGAACAGCCTTCTGGCCTGGCTTGCCAGCATCCTGCTCGCCATCGTTGTTCTTGCCAGCACGGCAGGCGGCCTGCTCCTGTGGTGGGCCTCGCACGATCTGCCGGATCTGGCCCGCATCACAGCCTACCGCTCTCCGCAGGCGACCACGGTGCTGGCCAGGGACGGATCGGTGCTTGGCACCATCTGCCGGGAACGTCGCTACGAACTTCCCCTCGAAGACATGCCGGACCAGCTCGTCAAGGCCGTGCTCGCCATCGAGGACGCCTCCTTCTACCTTCACCCCGGCGTGAACCCCCTGGCCATCGTGCGCGCCTTTCTGGTCAATCTGGCCCGCGGGCTCAAGAGCCAGGGCGGGAGCACCATCACCCAGCAGCTGGTGAAGCAGCTCCTCTTGAGCTCCGAGCGCAGCTACGTGCGCAAGATGAAGGAAGCCCTGCTGGCCACCCAGCTGGAGCGGCGCTGCTCCAAGGAGCAGATACTCTCGCTCTACCTCAACTTCATCTACCTGGGCGCGCGCAGCTACGGGGTCGAGGCAGCCTCCCGCACCTACTTCGGCAAGCACGTGCAGAGCCTCACCCTGGCAGAAACCGCCCTCATTGCCGGCCTCCCCCAGGCCCCCAGCCGCTACAATCCCTTCGTCAACCCCAAGGCAGCCAAGCGCCGGCAGCTGGAAGTCCTGCGCCGCCTTCACGAGCTTGGCTGGATCAGCGATGCCGAACGCGCCCAGGCCGAGAAGGAGCCTCTGGTCTACTGGAGCATGCCCGAAAGCGCCCCCGGCCCCTCCCAGTGGTACTTTGAAGAGGCCAAGCGCCTGGTCTGCGAGTTCTTCTCCCAGGCCACCCTGCGCACCCTTGGCATCGAGGCGAAAAGCTCCGGCGAGGAGTGGGTGGCTTCTGCCGGCCTCACCATTCAGACGGCCATGGACCCCCTGCAGCAGGATCTGGCAGGCCAGGCCCTTCGGCTCGGACTCGAAGACATCGACAAGCGCCAGGGATGGCGGGGACCCAGGGCACGGCTTGCCGAGGGCGAGCGCAAGGCGTGGGCAGCCGGCCATGCCTTTGAGCCCAGCGACCTCCTCGGCAGCACCTGGGTGGACGCCCTGGTCGCCGAAGCCGGTCCTCGAGGCCTGCGCGTCGTGCTCGGCAAGGGCTACGAAGGCCTTGTTCCCGCCGCATCCATGGCCTGGGCACGGCACGTGTCCCCGCTCTCAACGCTGCCCAAGGACGAGGCCGGCATCCGGCCAGGCGACCTTGTCTGGGTGCGCCTGCCAAGGCCCAGCGAGCTGCATGCCTTGAACGGGCAGGGCGAGCACGCAAGGCAAGACAGGCCCTCCAGCAAGGCAGGACGGGAAAGGCCGGCCAAGCAAGCTGGGCCGGACGGGCAGGCAGGCCAGACCAGATCCGGATCCTCAATGGCAAGCCCCCCGGTCGCTCGCGACACGGCCGAGGCCGCTCTTAGGACGCCCGCCCCCTGGGATCCCCGCACGGCCAAGCCCGGCATCCCGCTGGAGCTCAGGCTCGAACAGAAGCCTCTGGTGCAGGGCGCCATCGTCTCCATCGAACCCCAGAGCGGCGACGTGGTGGCCCTGATCGGCGGCTACGACGCCGACGAGTCGCACTTCAACCGGGCAACCCAAGGCCGGCGCCAGCCTGGATCCGCCTTCAAGCCCGTGGTCTACTCGGCAGCCCTGGACCTTGGCTTCACGCCGGCATCCCCTCTGCTCGACGCGCCCTACAAGCTTGCCGATCCCGAAACCGGCGAGGTCTGGCGCCCGGCAAACGCCGACCACCGCTACCTTGGCGCCCTGCCCCTGCACGAGGCCCTCGCCAAGTCGCGCAATACGCCAACGGCAAGGGTTGCCGAAATCATTGGTCTTGCCAACATCCAGATCCGCGCCCGCCAGCTTGGGATAGACGCGGAGATCCCCTGGACGCCCTCGGTTTGCCTTGGCGCGCTCTCCCTCTCTCCGCTCAATCTCACGCAAAGCTATGTCCCCTTCGCCAACCAAGGCCTTGGCGTACGCCCGCGCCTCGTCGTCTCGGTCAAGGACGCCGAAGGGCATGTGCTCTACAGCCAGGCGCCGTCCCACTGGCAGGCCGTCTCTCCCCAGAACGCCTACCTCATGGCCTGTCTCCTGCAGGAGGCCGTTGCCAAGGGAACGGGGCGCAAGGCAAAGATTGAGGGCTTGAACATTGCCGGAAAAACAGGCACGAGCAACGAGGCGCGCGATGCCTGGTTCGTGGGCTTCTCTCCCTGCCTTGCCACAGGCGTCTACATCGGCTTCGACCGCATGCAGAGCCTTGGGGCAGGAGCGTCCGGCGGAAGCCTGGCTGCTCCCGTCTTCCGGGCCTACCGCGAAAAGGCGGACCTTGCCTACCGAGACGCCCCGCAGGACTTTCCCCGGCCGCCCGGCATCGTCATGCAGGGCAATCTCCCCTTTGCCGGCACGCCTGCGCAGGGCTTCTGCGCCATGCAGCAGGAAGCGATCCCTGTGCCGGCACGACCCGCCCCGCAGCTTCCCGAGGACACAGGCAAGGCCTCGGAGGAGCTTTTGCGCGATGCCTTCTAATGTCGCATTATCCCCATCGTCTGCCACCGCTACCCCCCTCCCGCTCCCCATCAAGGCCCCGAATGATGCCAGCAGCCAGAAGGCTGCGGCAGGCATCATAAGAAAAGTGCCTTAAGCCACCCCAGGCAGCAGCCTCACGTTCGGCAAGCCCCGATCCAACAGCCATCCCCCCGGAATTTCGCCGGCATTCCGCCGCCATACCGCCCCTCGACTGCCGCAATCCCGCCCATCCCGAACAATCGACCATACCGACACCCCCCTCCCGAAAAAGGAAGCATCGCCGATGATACCCTACGGTTCCCTCGTCATCTACCTGACGCCCAAAGGCAAGCGCTACGTGAAGCGCCTCTCCGACACCGAAGACTGGCACAGCAACGAGGGCGTGCTGAAGTCCTCGGACGTGCACGAGGCCGACTTCGGCGACACGCTCGAGACAAGCCTCGGCAGGCCTGTCCAGATTCTCGAGGCCACGCTGCAGGACCGCCTCAAGGGCGTGAAGCGCCTCACGCAGATCATCTACCCCAAGGACGCCGCCTACATCTGCATGCGCCTTGGCGCCGGTCCAGGCCGCACCATCGTCGAGGCCGGCTGCGGCTCAGGCGGCCTCACCTGCGCCCTCTCCTGGTTCTGCGGGCCCACGGGCCGCGTCGTGAGCCACGAGGCAAGAGAAGAGTTTGCCAGGCTCGCGCGCCGCAACCTCGAGTGGGCGGGCCTGGGCGACAACGTCGAGATCCATGTCCGCGATGCCCGGGAGGGCTTCTGCATCGAGGGCGCAGACGCCCTCTTCCTCGACATGCGCACCCCCTGGGAGTGCCTTGACCAGGCAGTCAAGGCCGTGCGCCCCGGCGCCATGTTCGGCTTCCTGCTGCCCACGGTCCTGCAGGTCTCGGAACTGCTCAAGGGCCTCGAAAAGGGCCCCTTCGGCAGCATCGAGGTGGAGGAGCTCCTCCTCAGAGGCTGGAAGCCCCTGGCCGACCGCCTGCGGCCCAACGACCGCATGATTGCCCACACGGGCTTCCTCGTCTTTGCCCGCCACCAGAAGCGAAGTGCATCCTTCGAGGCCCTCAAGCCCAAGGGCACGCGGGAGCGCAAGCAGGAAGCGGCGCTCCAGCGCCGCCTCGCGGATCAGGACGCCGAGGCCGGCACCGAGCCCCTGTCTGCGTCTGACAGCGCGCTGGACGAAGCCGGGGAAGAGGCCTGCGAGGAAGTCTGAGGGGAAGTCTGAGAGGAGGCCTGCGAGGCCCAATAGCCCGCTTGCCTGCTCCGCCTCAGCCCCCGGCACCCCCGTTGCCCGCAGGCGACAGGCACGCTATTTTGGCTTTCGTTCTGGCGCGCCTGCGCCAGGCAAGCTACCGTCGAAGGAGGAGGAAGCCATGCCGCTCAAAAAGCTCACCGTCTGCGTTGCCGGCGGCGGCAGCTGGGGCACGGCCCTGGCGCACATGGCGGCCAGCCGCGGCCATGCGACGACGCTGTTCATGCGCCGGTCCGAGGTCTGCGATGCCGTCAACAACCTGCACGAAAACCCCGCCTACCTGCCTGGCCTGCGCATCAACGAGGCCGTCAAGGCCAGCACCGATCCCTCGGTGCTGGGCGCCGAGTGCGTCATTCTGGCCGTTCCCTGCCAGCAGCAGCGCACCTTCCTGCGCGAGCATCTGCGCTGGTTCGCCCAGGGCGCGACCATCCTGAACGTCGCCAAGGGCATAGAGCTTGCCACCCTGAAGACAGGCTCGGCCTACGTGCCTGAGCTCATGAAGGAGAAGGCCGTGCGCTACGCCGTGCTCTCCGGCCCCTCCTTTGCCAAGGAGGTCATGGGCAACAAGCCGACGGCCGTGGTCATCGCCAGCGCCGTCCCCGATCTGGCCGAAGACCTCATGCAGTGCTTCTCCTCCCCCTCCTTTCGCTGCTACGCCTCCCACGACGTGGTCGGCTGCGAGGTGGGCGGCGCCGTCAAGAACGTCATCGCCATAGCGGCTGGCCTGTGCGACGGCATGCAGGTCGGCACCAACGGCAGGGCTGCCCTCGTCACCCGGGGCCTTGCCGAAATGTCCCGGCTAGGCGCCGCCCTCGGCGCCCAGCCCCTGACCTTCATGGGCCTGACGGGCTTGGGCGACCTTGTGCTCACCACCACGGGCGACCTCTCCCGCAACCGCCAGGTGGGCCTCGGCCTTGGCCAGGGCAAGTCCCTTGCGCAGGTAACGCAGGAGATCGGCATGGTCGCCGAAGGCGTCAAGACCGCCTTCGCCGTGCAGAAGCTCGCGCAAAGCCTCCAGGTCTCGGCCCCCATCACGGACGCAGTCTGTGCCATACTCGATGGCTCGCTCAAGCCCGAGGACGCGGTCATCCAGCTCATGACCCGCGGCCTGCGCATGGAGTAGCGCCAGCAGGAAAGCGTATCGGCAGGCCAGAGTGCCAGAAGGGCAAAGTGCCAGAATTCATCGCAGCGCACGCGATTTCACGCTGCCGCCAGAGGCACGCAGCAAGGCGCCACGGGAAAGCCCTCCCGTGGCGCCTTGCATTTCGGCATGCGGACAAATGCGGGCGGAGAGCGCAAAGGCCTCGCCAAACAAGCGCGAAATCTCTGCGTTGGCTTGCGTCTCGGCAATGAGACTGCCTATGATTCCAGCTTGTTGCATGGTGGCATTGGTTGCGCGAACAATATTCGCCTTGCCTGCTCCGCCGTCTTAAGTTACAAATTTCACGAACTCCTTCAGTGCAGCTTGCTGACGGAGCGTGTCTTTACAGCCTCGGCTTTTCAGGAGGGAAACCTATGTCCACTATGGGCCTCGTAGTGCTGGCATGCGCTGCCGTCCTGCTTATGGCAGGCACCGTGCTGTGCATCCTCAGCCACGACAACGTCAAACAGCTCATCCTGCGGGGCGCGCTCCACGATGCCGGCATAGTCTGCATCGGCCTGGCGTGTCCGGGGGCGGAAGCGAAAGCCGGCCTCGTGATGTACGCCGCGTTCCAGCTGCTTTCGCGTCTGCTCGCACTCAAGTCGCTCTCGTCCCTCAAGGCGTGCGCGTGTACCGACACTGAGGGCCGCGACCTCTGGACCCTGCGGGGCGCCGGACGCCTCATGCCCTTCTCGGGCGCGCTCTTCACCTTCGGCATGCTGGCGGCCGTCGGCGGCTCCGCCTTCCTGGTGCCTGAAGGTCGCTATCTCGTGACCTCGGCAGCCGTCCAGCTGGTCCAGCAGTCTGCGTGGGCCTTCTACACGGTGCTGCTGGCCGCGGCCGCCACGACGGTCCAGGTCTGGCTCGCCGTGGCCTGCGTGAACGCCATCATGCTCGACAAGGCGCCCGCGAACGCCGCACGTCCCGGCGACGGGCTCGGCAAGACGGCGCTCATGCTGGCAGGCGCGCTGGCCGTCTTCGGCCTCTTCCGCACGCCCATCCTCTCCCTCTTCGCCTCTGCTGGCGGCTTCGAAGTGGCCCACTCCTCGGCCCACGCGAGCTTCTGGATCCTCTACCTCGGCGCCTTTGCCGCCGGCTTCGTCTGCTGGCTCGGCATGGAAAAAGGCGGGGCCTACGTTGGAACCATCGTTTCCGCCCTGGCTCTTGCCGCCGTCGCCATCTCCCCGGCAGCCCCGCTCTCCCAGCTCTTCCTGGTGCTGGTGACTGCGGGCGCGCTGGCCATTTCCGTCTACTCCATAGGCTACATGGCCCACGGCGAGCGCCAGGGCTGGTACTGGTTCTTCCTGCTGCTCACCTTCGCCTCCCTGGCCGGCATCGTCTCTTCGGCCTCTGCCGCCGGCCTCTACGGCTACTGGGAGCTCATGACCTTCGCGTCCTTCTTCCTGGTCGCCCATGAAGCCGATCCCACGGCCAGATCTGCTGGCCTCAAATACTACGTCATGTGCGCGGGCGGCGCCTTCTTCATGCTGCCCGGCATCCTGCTTCTGACCGGCGAGGGCCAGCTGGCTGCCGTCGGCGCCACCGTTGCGCCCCCGCTCTTCAAGGGCATCGTCAACATGCCCCTGCCCTGGGTCCAGGGCGCCCTCGCCCTCTGCCTCGCCGGCTTCGGCGTGAAGGCAGGCATCGTGCCCCTGCACTCCTGGCTTCCCGACGCCCACCCGGCGGCCCCCAGCTCCGTCTCGGGCCCCCTCTCCGGCATCATCACCAAGATGGGCTTCTTCGGCATCGCAGCCGTCGCCTGCGGCCAGATGGGCCACGCCATGGCGGCCCAGCCCGGCTACTTCGGCCTTTCCTGGTTCGGCACGGGCCTTGCCTTCCTCGGCGCCGCCACCCTCTTCTACGGCGAGCTCATGGCCCTGCGCCAGGAAGACATCAAGCGCATGCTGGCCTACTCCACCCTGGGCCAGATAGGCGAAATCACCATCGTCCTCGGCCTTGGCACCGTGCTCGCCACCACGGCCGGCTTCTTCCACATCCTCAACCACGCCATCATGAAGGACCTGCTCTTCCTGGGAGCCGGCGCCCTCATCCTGCGCGCTGGTTCCCGCAAGCTTGCCGAGTTCCAGGGCGCGGCCTCCCAGATGCCCGTGACCTGCGCCTGCATGGCCGTGGGCCTCGTCTCCATCATGGGCCTTCCGCCCTTTGCCGGCTTCTACGGCAAGTTCGCCATGATCCAGGCCGCCGTCTCCGCAGGCCAGGTGGCCATAGCCGCCCTCATCCTGCTCGGCTCCTTCATCGGCGTCATCTACTATACGCGCATCCTAAGCACCCTGGTGTTCATGAAGCGTCCGGCAGGCGCCCCCGAGCTCACGGAGGCCCCCTGCTCCATGCAGCTGGCCATGGTCGCCCTGGCCTCCGCCTCCCTGCTCTTCGGCCTCGTGCCTGACCTGCCCTACGGCCTGGCAGCGGCCGCCGCCGCAGCCGTCTCCTCCGCGGGCCAGGCGCTTCCCGCCTCCGCCCTGCTCGTGCCTTGGCCGAGCTACGTGATGCTGCCCATCTTCGGCGCGGTCATCCCCGCCTGCTTCATGTTCTCCAAGAAGCTCGCCGGCTGGTCCGCCGTTGCCGTCCTGCTCGCCACCGCCTTCCTGGTGCTGACCTGCGGACGCGGCCTCGACAACCTCTCCTTTGCCTTCGCCCTCATCGTGCCCCTGCTCGGCGCGCTGAACATGGCCTACGCCATAGGCTACATGGACCACAGCCACACCCAGTGGCGCTTCTACAGCGTCTTCACCGCCATGTGCGGCGGCCTCGTCGGCATGGCGAGCGCAGACACCCTCTTCGGCTTCTTCGTCTTCTGGGAAGTCATGAGCTCCTGGACCCTGTACATGGCCCTGGCCCACGAAGGCGACAAGGTCTCCCTGCGCGAGGCCTTCAAGTACTTCCTCTTCAACATCGCCGGCGCCTCCTTCATCTTCGTCGGCGTGTGCATCATCGGCGGCTCCGCCCCCATGAGCGTCTTCGGCGCCAAGGGCGCGCTGGCCCTCGCCCCGCAGGGCGCTCCGCTGGCAGCCGGCCTTGGCCTGCTCGCCATCGGCTTCGTCATGAAGGCCGCGCAGCTGCCCCTGCGCATCGACTGGCAGATGCATCCCTCCGTGGCTCCCACGCCCGTGTCCGGCTACATCTCCTCCATGCTTCTGAAGAGCGCCATCATCGGCCTGTGCAAGCTCTTCCTCATCCTTGGCGCCGGCGCCCCCGCCCTCTACAGCGTGTGCCAGTCCGGCTTCGTCATGTGGGTCGGCGGCATCACCATCGTGCTGGCCGCCTGGCAGGCCATGCGCGCCAACCACGTGAAGCTCGTCTTCATCTACTCGACCGTGAGCCAGATAGGCTACATGGTCCTCGCCGTGGCAGTCGGCGGCTACGCCCTCGCCACCGGCGCCCAGCAGGCGCTCGGCTTCACCGGCGGCCTGCTCCACCTCATCAACCACGTCTTCTTCAAGGACCTGCTCTTCCTCGTCTGCGGCGCCATCATGTGCATGACGCACCGGGATCACCTGAGCGACCTCGGCGGCCTTGGCCGCAAGATGCCCTTCACCATGTTCATGTTCTTCGTGGCGGGCCTCTCCGTCGTCGGCGTGCCGCCGACCTCGGGCTTCAGCTCCAAGTGGATCATCTACCACGCCCTGATGCAGTCCGGACAGCCCGTGCTGGCCCTGCTCTCGCTCTTCGGGTCGGTCCTCACCCTCGCCTACATCGCCAAGTTCATGCACGCGGCCTTCCTCGGCCAGGTCAACCCCGACCTCGACAACGTCCAGGACGTGCCCCGGGTCATGCGCGTGCCCATGCTCATCCTCTGCGCCGGATGCATCCTCACCGGCCTCTTCCCCGGCCTCATGCTCGGCCCCATCGGCGCCATCGTGGAGCAGTACGGCATCCCGGCCATACCCTTCACCCTCGGCTCCATCGGTTCCGGCGCAACGGCCTGGAGCCCGGCCGTGGTCTTCGTCCTCATGGCCGTGCCCTTCGGCTTCGGCCTCTGGATCATCCACCGCTTCGTGCGCTTCCGCGTCGTCGACGTCCACAACTGCGGTCTCGAGCCGGAAGCCAGCTCCGACCGCATGCGTCCGGCCAGCGTCTACGGCGGCCTGCCGGCGTTCTTCAGGAACCTCGCCCGCGAGCCGTTCACCCAGGAGCAGGAGGACTAAGCCATGTCGCTATTCTGGTCACTTGTGCATCTCATCATTTTCCCCGGCGGGGCCTTCGCCCTGCTCGTGGCCCTCTACCTGAAAGGCCTGGACAGGCGCCTGGTCGCCCGTCTGCAGAGCCGCGTCGGCCCGCCCCTGAACCAGCCCTTCCTCGACATCGCCAAGCTCCTCACCAAGGAGCAGCTCATCCCGGCGACGGCCTGCCGGCCGGTCTTCCTGCTGGCTCCCGTCATCGGCATGGCCGGCATGGCGGCCTGCGCGGCCTTCATCCCCGTGCCCGGCGTCTTCGGCGGCCTCTCAGGCCTCGGCGACCTGCTCGTGCTCTTCTACCTCCTGCCCATCCCCGCCATCGCCATCATGCTCGGCGGCTCCTCCTCGAGCTCGCCCTTCGGCGCCATGGGCTTCTCGCGCGAGATGCTCGTCATGCTCAGCTACGAGCTGCCCCTGCTCATGGTGCTGCTCGCCTGCGCCATGATGACCGGCAAGCTCTCCGGCGCCGGCACCGCGGACTTCAGCCTGGTGAGCATAGTCCAGTACCAGCTGGAGAACGGCTCCTACTGCTTCAACCCCGTCATGGTGCCCGCCATGGTGGCCTACCTGATGTTCCTGCCCGGCACCATGGGCGTTGCCCCCTTCGACATCGCCGAGTCCGAGACGGAAATTCTGGAAGGCCCCATGCTGGAGTACGGCGGCCCCCTGCTCGCCCTCTTCCAGATTGGCCAGGCCTTCAAGACCTTCGTCATCCTGGGCCTCGGCGTGGTCCTCTTCTTCCCCGGCACCCTCTGCGACTTCTGGCCTGTCAACCTGCTCTGGTTCCTCGTGAAGTGCACCCTGCTCATGTTCTTCTCCATGACGCTGGTGCGCTCCGCCACGGGCCGCTTCCGCATCGACCAGGCCGTCCGCTTCTACTTCAGAATCCCCGCAGCCCTGGCTCTCGTCAGCCTCGTGCTGGTCATCGCCCTGTAAGGAGTCAGCCGTGAGACTTGACATAGACACCTGCCTCAAGAAAGCGTCGGTCTGCTCGCCGTGGCTGTTCCGCATCAATGCAGGCTCCTGCAACGGCTGCGACGTTGAGCTGGCGACCACCGCCCTCATCCCCCGCTACGACGTCGAGCGCCTGGGCTGCCACTACACCGGCTCCCCCAGGCAGGCCGACATCGTCCTCGTCACGGGTCCCGTGACCATCAAGATGCGCGACTACGTGCTCCGCGTCTGGAACGAGATTCCGGAGCCCAAGGTCACCGTCGCCGTGGGCATCTGCCCCATCTCCGGCGGCGTGTTCCGCGACAGCTACGCCATCGCCGGTCCCTTGAGCCGGCTCGTGCCCGTGGACGTCAACGTTCCGGGCTGCCCGCCCCGCCCCCAGGCCATCATGGAGGGCGTCGTGCTCGCCAAGCAGATCTGGATGAAGAAGCTTGGCATCTTGGAGGGATAGCCATGAGCAGCTTTCTGAAGATACTCCTGAAGAACGTCCTCGGCGGCCCCTCCACCGATCCCTTCCCCTTTGGCCCCACCTTCGAGCCCAAGCGCCTCAGGGGCCGGGTGGTCGTTGATCCGGACAAGTGCATGGGCTGCGGCATGTGCAGGAACTCCTGCGTGGCCGGCGCCATCGACATCACCAAGGACGCCGAGTCCAAGGGCTGGACCATCACGGTCTGGCAGGACTCCTGCTGCCTGTGCGCCTCCTGCCGCACCTACTGCCCCATGAAGGCCATCGAAATCGTCCCCGACTGGCACTCCGCCCACTTCGAGGAGGACAAGTACAGCCGCATCGAGCAGCACACCATCGAGTACCAGCCCTGCGCCGTGTGCGGAAAGCCCGTGCGCGTGCTCTCCCTGGCCAAGGCCCAGGAGCTCTACCGCAACGACCCCGACGTCGACCCGGAGCTGGTGCGCCACATGTGCCGCAGCTGCCGCCAGATCAAGGACGCCGAAGCCCACGTCGAGATCCTGGAGGCCATCCCCAGGAAGGCGCCCAAGCAGGACGCCGCCGCGCCCGAAGCCGAGGCCAAGGCCTAGGCCAAGGGTTCCAACCACAGCTTGAACGCGGGCCAGGCTTCTTGCCTGCCCGCGAGAGGAAATACACATGGAAGAAGTCATCAAGGGGAACATGGTGCTCGTGGAGGCCATAGCGCGATGCTGTCCCGAGGAGCCCGGCTTTGTCAGGCATCCCCTCGACCAGGACGGCAACCAGCAGCACTGGTTCGTCATCACCAATCCCCCGCTCCTGGCCCAGGCGGCCCAGGCCCTCAAAGCGGCCGGCGCCCGCCTGTGCATGATCTCCGGCTACAACCGCAAGGACAGGCCCGACTACGACAAATGGCCCTTCGGCGCAGCCTACCACTTCGAGCTGGAAGGCGTGGTCTACAACGTCAAGGTGCGCCTCTCGGCCGAGCAGCCTGAGCCCCCGACCATCACGCCCTGGTTCTTCAACGCCGACTGGCACGAACGCGAGATGCAGGAGCTTGTCGGCATCATGGTCAAGGACCAGCCCAACCCCACCAGGCTCTTCTTGAAGCCCGACGTCGATGCCGGCGTGCTCGACGGCGCAGTCCCGCTCTCCGTCATGATGAACGGCGCCTGCACCAACGACCTGTGGGAGCACATCCTCGGATCGAAAGGAGGAAGCAGGTAATGGCACTCTCCGACACTGCGGGAAGCACCTTCAAGCTTCCCCTCGGCCCCGTGCACGTGGCGCTTGAGGAGCCGGTCTACTTCCACCTTGAAATAGACGGCGAAACCATCACCAAGGCCACGCTCCAGAGCGGCCATGTCCACCGCGGCATGGAAAACCTGGCCCAGAAGCGCAACCTCATCATGGACCAGACCCTCACCGAGCGCGTCTGCTCCCTGTGCTCCAACAGCCACTCCTTCACCTACGCCATGGTGGTCGAAAACGCCCTGCGCATGAACATCCCCGAGCGCGCCAAGTACCTGCGCGTCATGACCGAGGAAATCAAGCGCATGGCCTCGCACCTCTTCAACATCGCCATCCAGACGCACCTGTGCGGCTTTGCCTCCCTCTTCATGCACATCATGGAGGTCAGGGAGATGATGCAGGACGTCAAGGAAGCCGTCTACGGCAACCGCATGAACCTCGGCTTCAACTGCATCGGCGGCTGCAAGTACGACCTCGACGACGAGTGCTTCGACTTCACGGCCAAGACCCTCGAGGCCTTCGAGCCCAAGCTCTACGAGATCATCGACACCGTCGAGAACGACCCCATGATCCGCAAGAGAACCATGGGCGTCGGCATCCTCACCAGGGAAGACGTGCTGCGCCTCGGCCTGGTCGGCCCCGTGGCCCGCGGCTCCGGCGTTGCCGTCGACGTGCGCAAGGACTGCCCCTACGCCGCCTACGGCAAGATGGACTTCGACGTGATCACCAGGGACGGCTGCGACCTCTACGCCCGCACCTGCGTGCGCCTGCATGAAATCGTCGAGTCCCTCAAGATGGTCCGCCAGGTCATGCGCGAGTGTCCGGACGGCCCTGTGCGCATCCACATGGGCCACATCGAGCCTGCCGAAGGCGTGGCCCGCAGCGAAGCTCCCCGCGGCGAGCTCATCTACTACATCCGCACCAACAACACCGACATCCCCTCCCGCCTCAAGTGGAGGGTGCCGAGCTACATGAACTGGGAGGCCCTCGGCGTCATGCTCAAGGGCGCCAAGGTCGCCGACGCGGCCCTCATCACCAACACCATCGATCCCTGCGTCTCCTGCACGGAGCGCTAGAAGGCTTCAGCCAGGTGCACGAAGCTTCCCTTGCCGAAGGACTGCTCAAGCTCGTCTGCGAGAGCGTGCGCTCCCACAACCAGGAGCACCCTGACCAGCCGGCCGGCCGCGTGGCCGCTCTCAAGCTTGGCCTGGGACTGCTCTCCTGCGTGGAGATCGAGACCTTCAAAGGATGCTTCAGCCTGCTGGCCGAGGGGACGGAGGCAGAGGGAGCCAGGCTCGACATCGAGCTGACACCGCTCCCCTGCAGCTGCGAGGACTGCGGAGCCAGGTTTACCTTAACCAGGCGCCGCTTCGTCTGCCCCCAGTGCGGGGGCGTCAGCCTCTCCGCCAAGGGCGGGCACGAGCTCGTCCTCCTCAGCCTGGAAGCAGAACAAAAGGACAACCAAGATGCGTGAAAAAGTCATTATGCGCCCCGACCGGTGCAAGGCCTGCCGCCGCTGCGAGGTCGCCTGCATAGCCGCCCACCACGGCTTCGACATGAAGGAGGCCATGAAGCGCAGAAGCGAGTTCGGCCCCCGCGTCCGCGTGATCAAGGGCGAGAACTACAAGACCACCGTGCGCTGCCACGAGTGCTTCCCTGCCCCTTGCGTCAACATCTGTCCCACGGGCGCGCTGGTGCAGGACGAGAACGGCATCATCTCCATGCATCCCGAGCTCTGCATGGCCTGCGAGATGTGCATGGACGCCTGCCCCTACGGCGCCGTCCACCTCGACAAAGTGCCCTTCCCGGCCGTGGACGGCGTCCAGCCCCCCGAAGGCGAAGAGCCTGCCACCCGCACCATCGCCGTGCGCTGCGATCTGTGCCGCGACTGGCGCAAGGCCAACGGCAAGACCATGACCGCCTGCATGGAAGCCTGCCCGGCTCAGGCCATCGGCATCCTTACCACGGACGGCCACACCATCTTCCCCGAGAAGAACAAGCCCAAGCCCGCGCCCGTCAAGAAGGTCGCCACCAAGGAAGACGTCTCTGCGGCTGAGATCACCAACCGCTAGCGACCATACAGAACCTCCAGTTTGCGAAGGGCTGGCAGGCTTCACGGCCTGCCGGCCCTTCCTTGTTAGAGGTGCCCAGGTTCCCGAATGAAGCGAAAGCTAGGCAGGGCTAATAGTCATACTTCCACTTGAGGCCGGCAGAGGTGTTGGACCCGCCTGTCTTGACGGTCGCGCTGGTCCTGGGGCCAAGCTCCAGCTGGATGATGGCGCTGGTCTGGGCCTTTTCGCCCGTGGCCTTCTCCACGCCCACGTAGAGCTTGTCCGTGAGGTACTTGCCCATCTCAAGCGTTGCGCCCCCGCCTTCGGCCTGGTTGACGTTGAGCACGTCGAGGCCGACGGTGTTCTTGGCCATGGTTGCCATGCCGCCGCCCGTCTTGCGGAAGGCGACCATGCGGGCCACGGTGGCGCCGAGCTGGAGCAGCTCGAACTGCGTGAGCTCGCTTGAGCTCTTGCCAAAGAGGATGCGGGAGATGATCTCCTCCTGGGGCATGTCGGGATTGCTGGTAAGGCTGAAGTCGATCTTGTCCGGCGTGCCCTGGACGTTGACGAAGGCCTCGATGTCGGCCACCTCGTTCTTGAGCTGGATGTCGAGCAGGGGATCGAGCCCGCCGTTGAAGAGCACCTGCCCCTTGGCCATGGTGAACTTTCTATTCAAAAAGTCGAGCTTGCCCCGCTCGGAACGCACCTCGCCGGTGATGCCGGGCTGGGTCAACGGGCCCCGGATTCGCAGGTCGGCGCGCCAGGAAGTGTCGAGGCCATAGCCGTAGACAAAGAAGCGGGGCGGCATGGTGAAGTGGATGTCGAGGGAGCCGGGACCGGAAGCCGAAGCGCCCCCCTTGGCGGCCTGGGCCTTCTTCGCCTCTGCCTCAGAAGCCTTCTGCTTGCCCAGATTGGCCACCAGCCTGTCCTTGGGTCCTTCCTCAAGAGGCAGCTCGTCCACGCCGCCGACGACGCTCAGCTGCTCGAGATCGAACTGCCCCTTGTCCACGCGCACGTTGCCGGTCACGCGGGGGCTCGTCGCCGGTCCGGCAACGGCAAGCTCGCCTGAGAGCACGGCCTTGAGGTCCTGCCGGCGCAGCGGGGCAAAGTCGCGTATTGTCCCCTTGACGTCCAGACTCTTGCCCTGCAGGTCCGAGGAGCCCTTGAAGGCCACGCGGCCTGAGCGGCCGTCCGTGCAGGAGAAGTCGAAGGCTACCTTGTTGTCCAGAAGCTCCTTCGCGGTATTGGCGAGGGTGGCTGCCAGCTTGATGTCGCGCACCTCGAGGCCTGTCGCCACATCGGAGAAAGTGCAGCTGTCCAAGGTCACCTTGCCTGAGACCTTGGGATCCTTCATGGAGCCGGCAATCTGGGCGTCAAGGCCAAGACGGCCGGCAAGGCGCCGGTCGGCCTGGTCGGCGAGGGCCCAGAGCTTGTCCAAAGTGCCCCGGTACTGCACCTTGCCGTCCAGCCGCCCCGTCTCATCGGGCAAGGGCGGCTGGCCCTGGCCCTGGGACTTCAAGGGCACGCGCACCTGGATGGTGCTTTCCTTGCCGCCAAAGAGCGCCAGCGTGGACTTGGGAATCTCGAGGTTTGCCAGCACGCGCTGGCCGGCACCGTCGCGGCCAATAAGCGCCTTCAGGACAAAGTCCATGGGGCCAAAGGGCACTTCCGGCACCTTGAGCTTGGATACCTTCAGATTCAATCCGCCTTCGGGCGCCTCGAGCGGGCCCTTGAGGCTGAAGTCGGCCTCGATGCCGCCTTCCGGCAGGGCCGGCACGAGCTTGCGGTAGGCAGCCATCTCCACGCGGGAAAGACGGCCCTGGGCGTTCAGGGCGCCATTGTCCATCTTGGCCTGGAGATCGAGATGGCCCTTCGGCAGAATGTCGATGGAAAGGCCCCTGACGTCCACCATGCCTGGCCCGTAGGCGACATGGACGGGGCCCTGGGAGCGGACGCCGAGGCTGAGCTGCCTGTACGTTGCATTGAGCCTTGCCAGGGAAAGCTCGCCTGGCTTGAAGTGGCCTGCCAAATCGGCATCGACGTCGCCGCCTGCCGAGACGGCAAAATCGACGCCCTTGGCCATGCCGCCCGAGGCTTCCACCTTGGCGTTGGCCACCTTGACGCCGGCGCCGGCAAAGGCGCCCAGCCCCAGCTTGAGCAGGGCGTCAGGTTCGCCCAGCACGTCCTTGACGTCGGCCTTGACGCTGAAGCCCGCGATGTCGAAGAGCGTCTTGGGATCGGGCTTGACGCCAAGCTTCGGAGCATCGACGGCCAGGGAGAGATCCTGTGCCCCCTCGTGGGACAAGCCCAGCTGCACCTTCAAGGGACTGCCGCTGACGCTGATGCCAGGAGCGGCCAAGGCAACGGCGTCCCAGGTCTGCACGTCGACAGCGAGACCGCCTGTCAGCTTGGGAATGAGCCCTGCCAGATCGTCCGGGATGAGCGCGCCGACGGTCCCCTTCCCCTTGCCCTTGTCCGGGGCCGGGGGCGCCGGCATCGCTGCAGCGGGATCAGGCTGCGCTGCCGGCATGCCGGACGCGGGTTCTGCCGGCTGGCCCTCCGGATCTGCCTTGGCTTGCTTGGCCTCTGCCTTCAGGGGCTCGGCCGGCGCATCGGACTTGGCCTCCTTGGCCGCCTTGTTCGAAAGAGCCATGGCCTTTTCCAGCACATCGGGCGGGAAGACGGCCGTGATCCCGCCGTCTATGGCAATGCCGAGCGCCCTGGCCGCCAGATTGCGGACAAAGAGGGCCGGCGCCTCGTCGGAGAGGGAGCCGCCCACGGCCAGCTTCAGGTCAATGGGCGCCTTGTTGAGGGCCAGCTTCAGGCCCAGGTCGACCGCCCCTTCACGGCCTTGGGCAAGATCGTCTATCAGGGATGCCGGCACGCCCAGGCTGAAGGCGAGGTCCTTGACGTTCTGGCCAGGCACGCCGAGCTCGGCAGATCTGACGCCAAGCGCAAGTTCGGGATGCGAGAGCGTGCCCGCAAGATCCAGCGTCAGCCCGCTCCTGCCAAGCTTGACGTGAGGCATGAGCTCAAGCGCCGATTCGGCAGGCGCCACGTCTCCGCCGGCAGCCTGCCTGGCCAGCGGGTTCAGGTCGAGCGCAAAGTGGGCTTCGATGGCGGGGTCCTTCCAGTTGAACTTGCCGCCCTGACTACCCTGGCTGTCCTGGCCACCGGCAAGGCTTGCCGGCGTGACGGCGGCCTGACCAGCGAGGTTGAGCTCGATGCCGGCTGCCAGCCTGTCTGCAGAGGCAGAAGCGGACGCCTTGCCTGCGGGGCTTGCCGAGGCCTTGGCCGGCGCGTCTTGTGCAGGGCTCTCTGTTGCCTTGCCCTCAGCGACAGCATGGGCAGGCGTGGCAGCAGCAGGGGCAGGACCGGCGCCGGCATCATGTGCGGGCGACGTGCCGGAAGATTCCTGAGACGCAGCCGGTTGAGCCTGGGGGCTTGTCCCCAGATAGACGGGACTGAGCACCCGGAAACGGCGCACTTCCAGCTTCTCGATCTTGACGGCAGGCACATAGTCGGGCACGGCCTCGGTGGCCTTGGCAAGCTCCGCCAGCTTCTGGCGCAGGAGCCTGAGGCTCAATGGCTCGCCCGGCGCAGGCGCAGGCGCAGCTTCCGACGGCGGAAGATCTGGCGCGCGGTAGAGCACGCCGTCCATGACGGACAAGGAGACGCCCACTTCCTTGCTGAACTCGGCGAGATGCATGGTCACGGCCAGATCCGGGATCTCCACCCAGACGCCGTGCGCGTCTTTCATCTTCAGGCCAGTCCGCATGTCGAAGGGGATGCTGCCTGTCAGCTTGGTCAGCTCCAGGCCCTGAACGTGCAGGACCTCGTTGGCCTTGGCCCGCAGATAGTCCTGGCAGGTCTGGTGCTGAAGGGCCTGCCAGACCAGCGCCAGGGCCAGGGCGACAAGGACCAGCAGGCCTATGAGGAGGCCAGCCAGCAGCTTGAAGCAGGTCCGTATGGGACGGCGGCGCCTTGCGGGCTTTGCCTTGCCGTCTGACGAAGGGGCCTCGCCTGCCTCGGCAGGGGCGTCCTTGTCCGCTGCGTCCTTTGGCCCCTCTTCTGCCTTGGGGGGCGCCATGTCCAGAGGAGAGTCCGAGCTTGCCCCGGTATCTGCCACCGAACGCTTTTGTCCGGCTTCTTCCTTGATTTCGTCTGCCATCTTAGAACGCCTGCCCTATGCTGATGTAGAACTGGAGCGGAGGATTGGGATTCTCCTTGAGGGGGACGGCCACGTCGAAGCGCACGGGGCCGATGGGCGTGAAGTAGCGCACGCCGAGGCCGGCGCCGTAGTCCATGTCGAGGTCGAACTTGGGCATCTCGTCCCGGTAGGCCATGCCGCCGTCGAGGAAGGCCACGAAGCCGAGGCTGTCCGTCACCTTGAAGCGGGTTTCGAGATTGACGAGCTGGTAGGAGCGGGCACCTTCGGGCTCGTTCTCGTCGTCCATGGGGCCAATCTGCTGGTAGCCGTAGCCGCGCACGGAGCCGGCGCCGCCGAGGTAGTAGCGGTGCGAGGGCGGGATGCTGTGCAGGGGAGCGCCGTGGTAGGAGCCGGCCTCGACCTTGGCTGCCAGGACAAGCTTGTCGTCGGGCTCGCCGGTCTTGGGATTGGTCCAGGGGGCGTAGTAGCCTGCCATGGAGAGCACCGTGCCCACGGCCGTGAAGCTGCCGTCGTACTCGCCGGTCAAGGGCTTCACGCCCAGCTGGATGTTGGAGCCCGAGGTCGGATTCATCGTGTCGTTGCGGGTGTCACGGCGCAGCTTGAACTGGCCGCCGTAGACGCTGTAGCCCTGCTCCGAGGCCTCGTTGCTCTTGATGGTGCCGACGTCCAGCAGTCCTCCGCCGTAGGCGTACCACACCTTGTTGAACTGGCGCTCCACGCCGGCTTCGGCCGAGACGCCGTTCCTGTCGTAGCCGTCGCTGCGCTCCCGCAGGGCCGAGGCGCTGGCCAGAAACTGCTGGCCGTGGGCATAGAACTCAGGCTTCACGAACTTGGCCTTGACGCCGGCCTCGACGAGGGAGACGGGGGCCGTCACGGTGAGCTTCTCGCCGTTGTGGAAGAGGTTGCGGTGCTCCCAGGAGCCCTCGACGCCGAAGCCCGTGTCGGTATCGTAGCGCACGAGCCCGCCGATGGTGCGGTGCTTGGCGTCTTCCACCTTGACGCCCACGGGCTTCTGGCTGGCGTCCTTGCCGCTCTCGCCGGCCTGGCCATCGCGGCCGGGCACGACCACGGCCGTGACGTTCTTGAAGAGGCCCGTCCGGCGCAGCTTGGTGATGTATTCGTCGACGCGCCTCGTGTCCCAGTACTCTTCGCCGGGATCCCAGGGCGCCATGCGCTGGATGAATTCGGCATTCACCTCGCTCTTGCCTTCCACGACCACGCGGCCCAGCGTGGCGCACTCGCCGGGATCCACGAGAACCAGGGCGTTGAGGGTGCGCTTGCGCCGGTCCAGATAGTAGTGCTGCTCCTCGAGCTTGGCATCGGGATAGCCGTTCTTCTTCATGGTGGGCACGAGGGCGTTCACGCCGGAGAGCATCTCCGAGGCCGTGGCCGGCTCGCCTTCGTTGACGCCCGCAAGATCGTGCACCGGAAAGATGGCCTTGGCCCGGCTTTCCAGATCCTTCGGCACGCGCGGCTTGGGCTGGTAGAGCACGGTCACGTCGCCGACCACATACCGGACGCCGGGGTGGAGGACGATTTCCACCGTGGCCTTGCCGGTCTCGGCGCCGGTGATGCGCATCTCCGCCTTGCCCTCGTAGAAGCCCTCTGAGCGCATGAGCTTCTCTGCCGTTGCCAGATCGAGCCTGGCACGGCGCTCCAGGCCAAGCTCGCCGTCCGGCGGGCGCTTGGCCAGGGCCACCAGCTGGCTCACGCCGTCCATCTTGCCGGCCAAGTAGCCAGCATCGCTGGCCTTGGGAGCCTTGGCCCGCTTGCCGGCCTCCTTGCCCGCAGCCTGGCCAGCCTCTTTGGCCGCATCGGCCTTGCCAGATGCGTCCTTGCCAGATGCCTCTTTGCCGGAAGAATCCTGACCAGACGATTCCTGACCGGCGGTCTCCTTGGCTCCAGCCTTGCCGGCATCGGATTCGGCACTGCCCACGGTCCGGCCGCCCTGCTCCACCGTGAAGCGGACGGTATAGGGCAGGGGGCGCTCGGCCACCTCGTCGGCGGCTTTCTCCTGCTCGTAGGCTTCGGCCTCGGCCTGGGCCTTCTGCTCCTGGGGCGTCGGCTCCTGCTTGGAGCTGCAGCCGGCAAGAACGAGCAGACCTGCCATGACGATGGTCGCGGTGGAAAAGGCAAAGCGCTGTATATGGAGAACAAGGCGCCTGGAGCGCAGGCGCAAGCCTTGATATGCGTGCATGCAAAGCCTCTGAAGCTGAGGGAAGGAAGCGAAAGGAAGGGGGGCTGGACAGCCGTCTGGACATGTCCTCCAGGAAAGGGCCAGGCCGCTCAGGACAGGCAGTTTGCGGGGCCAGGGGCAAAGAGCTATCGTGGCGCCGGCGCCAGCAAGCCTGACAAGCCAAGCAAGACGGGCGGACGGACGGAAGCCAAAAGCATTGCAGCCTTTCGGCTTGTTCCGCCCCATCAAGGAGGACAGCTATGAACTACAATCTCGTCCTGCACGTCGACGTCGACGATCCGGCCAGAGTCGGCTTCGTCTTCGGCAACATGCGGAACTACCTCAAGGACATCCCCGCCGGCGACAAGGCCTCGCTGGTCGTCGTTGCCAACGGCCCGGCGGTGCGCTGCTTCACGAAGCGCCATGCGGATCTTGAAGCTGCCGGCAAGGAGCTCATGCGCCAGGGCGTGTCCCTGCGCATGTGCCAGAACGCCCTCAAGGCCTTCGGCGTGGACGAAGCCAGCCTCTGGGAGGGCGTGCAGACCGTATCCGGCGGCATCACCGAACTGTGCCGGCTTCAGCAGGAAGGATACAGCTACATCAAACCATAGTAGCCGTTTCCCGGCCAAAAAGAAACAGCCAAGCGACGCCCTGATCTTCACCCTGATCTCCGCTCTGGCCGGCGTCGCGGAAACGAAAAGACGCTTCCAGCAAGCTCTCGGCCTTGCTGGAAGCGTCTTTGCCTTCAGGGGAAGAAACAGAGGCTATTCGCCGCGCTTGCCCGCCTTGATGCCGGCCATCTGGTAGCGGCGCTGGGCCGAGAGCACGGTCTTGCGCAGGCGTATGGACTTCGGGGTCACCTCCACGAGCTCGTCCTCGCGCACAAAGTGCAGGGCCCGCTCCAAGGTGAGGCGCTTGATGGGCGTCAGGATGACGTTCTCGTCCTTGCCGGCTGCGCGCAGGTTGGTGAGCTTCTTGGCCTTGGTGGGATTGACGTCGATGTCGTTGTCGCGGTTGTGCTCGCCGATGATCATGCCCTCGTAGACGGGGTCGCCCGGCTCGATGAAGAGGGAGCCCCGGGGCTCCAGGTTGAAGAGGGCGTAGGCCACGCCCACGCCGGCGCGGTCGGAGACGATGGAGCCCGTGTAGCGGGAGGGGAAGTCGCCGCGCCAGGCCTCGTAGCCCTCGAGGTAGGCGTTCATGATGCCCGTGCCCTTGGTGTCGGTGAGGAACTCGTCCTGGTAGCCGATGAGGCCGCGGGAGGGCACGGAGAACTCGATGCGCACGCGGCCGGTGCCGGCGTTGTGGCAGTTGAGCATCTGGCCTTTGCGCTGATTGAGCTTGTCCGTGACCACGCCCATGAAGTTCTCGTCGCAGTCGACGTAGAGGTGCTCGATGGGTTCGAGTACGGTTCCGTTCTCGTCCTTCTTCAAAATGACTTCAGGCCGGCCCACGGAGAGCTCGAAGCCCTCGCGGCGCATGGTCTCGACCAGGATGGCCAGCTGGAACTCGCCCCGGCCCTTGACCAGGAAGGAGTCGTGGCTGCCCGTGTCCTCGACGCGGAGCGCCACGTTGCGCAGGGTCTCCTTGGCAAGGCGCTCCTGGATGACGCGGCTCTGGAGGAGCTTCCCCTCGCGGCCGGCCAGCGGGGAGGTGTTGATGCCAAAGCGCATGGAGACCGTGGGCTCGTCCACGGTGATGCGGGGCAGCGCGACGGGATTCTCGCGCGTGCAGATGGTGTCGCCTATAGTGACGTCCTCGATGCCGGCAAGCACCACCACGTCGCCTGGCTCCACCCTGTCCACCTCGCGCAGGGCTATGCCCTGGTAGACCTGGAGCTTGGTGGCGCGCAGGGGGCGGGGCTTGCCGTCGGCGCCGATGCAGTCCAGGGCCTCGTTGCTGTGCACCGAGCCGTTCATGACGCGGCCGACGGCAAGGCGGCCGAGGTAGTCGGAATAGTCAAGATCAGAGACCAGCATCTGGAAGGGCTGGTCGGGATCGTATTCCGGTCCGGGGAGCTTGTTGAGCATGGTCTCGAAGAGGGGCTCGAGGTTCACCTGCTCGTCCTGGGGGTCGTACATGGCCACGCCGTCGCGGCCCACGGCGTAGAGCACCGGGAACTCGAGCTGGCTGTCGTTGGCGCCAAGGTCGATGAAGAGGTCGTAGATCTCGTTGACCACCTCTTCGATGCGCGCGTCCTTGCGGTCGATCTTGTTGATGACCACGACGACGGGCAGGTGGGCTTCAAGGGCCTTGCGCAGCACGAAGCGGGTCTGCGGCAGGGGGCCTTCCGAGGCGTCCACGAGGAGGATGGCGCCGCTGGCCATGGAGAGGGAGCGCTCGACCTCGCCGCCGAAGTCGGCGTGGCCAGGGGTGTCGATGATGTTGATCTTCACGCCCTTCCAGGTGATGGCGCAGTTCTTGGCGGCAATGGTGATCCCGCGCTCGCGCTCGAGGTCCATGTTGTCCATGACGCGGTCCTTCACCTGCTGATCCTCTCGGAAAACGCCGCTCTGCTTGAAGAGGGCATCGACAAGGGTGGTTTTGCCATGGTCGACGTGGGCGATGATGGCCACGTTGCGGAGATTCTCGTTCTGCATAGGCGTTTTCCTTCATGAAATAAGCGGTTTGCCTCGTTTTTGGGCGGAGGGCTTTGTATACGCTTTTTCGGCGTTTGTCACCCTGCGTCATGGCAGCGGAAAGACGCGGCAAGGATGCGGCAAGGATAGGACAAGGTCGCGCCCTGTCCCCGCCAGCCCGGGGATGCCGGAGGCGCCTGACTGCGGCCAGTCCGGCCCCAGCCCCCGTCGGCGCGCCCCTTCGCGCCTCTTCCGCACGGATCCGGCCTCAAACCTCCGCAGCAAAGACAATCGCTAGCGATTGCAGGACCTTCGCCTCTCGCATCAAGCTTCTAGAAACGCTTGAAGGGTCTAGACATCTTGACGCTTTTCCAGCAAGATGAATGACCAAAAATACACTAGCGCGTCCTGTCGTCTTACCGATTCCACCTTTCCACCGGCACCGAGAGGCTTCATCTTGCTGAATTCCCCACTCCTGAACCTGCCCCTGAACGAGCACCGCGTGCTTGTCGGCAACCGCGGCGAGATCGCCATCCGCATCATGGAGGCCTGCCGCAAGCTCGGCGTGGCCTTCACCGGCATCTACACCGCCGAGGACGAATGCTCCGGCCACGTGCTCTACGCCCGCGAACACGGCGGAGCCCAGGGCCTGTACAAGGTCTCCTCCTACCACGACGCCAACGAGCTCATGGCCGTGGCCGACATTGCGCACTGCACGGCGGTCCATCCCGGCTACGGCTTCTTCGCCGAGGACTTCCGCTTCGCCAGGCGCGTGACCAAGCGCGACCGCGGCATGATCTTCATCGGCCCCTCCTGGAAGATCATCCGGGAGCTCGGCGACAAGATCAATACCAAACGCCTGGCCCGAAGCCTCGGCGTGCCCACGGTGCCAGGCTCAGACCGCCCCACCTACGACGAGATGGAGGCCGAGAACATCGCCGAGGACGTCTTCGACTTCCAGCTCCAGAACGGCGTGACCCATCCCATCGTGCTCATCAAAGCCTCCGCCGGCGGCGGAGGCATGGGCATCGAGGAGGTGGACGACATCGACCAGTTCCGCTCCGTCTACCGCAGGGTGCGCAACTACGCGGCCCGCCAGTTCAAGGACGAGGGCGTGCTCATCGAGCAGCGCATCATGGACTTCAACCACCTCGAGGTCCAGGTGGTGGGCGACCGCACGGGCTCGAACCCCGTGCACTTCGGCACGCGCAACTGCTCCATCCAGTCCACCGGGCGCCAGAAGCGCCTCGAGGTGGCGCCGGGCTTCGACTCCACCACCAACGAGTACGCCTTCGACTCGGTGCGCGTGCTGCGCGACATCGTGAACTACTCCCTCGCCATGGCCCGCAAGGTCGGCTACGACAACGTGGGCACCTGGGAGTGGATAGTCACCCGCGACGGCAATCCCTTCCTGATGGAAGTGAACACCCGCATCCAGGTGGAGAACGGCATCTCCGCGCGCATCTCCTCCATCAAGGGCAATCCCGACGTGGACCTCATCCGCGAGCAGATCCGCACGGCCCTCGGCGAGCCTCTGGGCTACAGCCAGGAAGACATCGCCTTTGCCGGCTTTGCCCTGGAGTACCGCCTCATCGCCGAAAGCCCGGAGAAGAACTTCACCCCCTGGGTCGGCACCATCGACCGCCTGCGCTGGCAGGAGCACGACTGGCTCGAGATGCACACCCACGTGCCCAAGTCCGCCTACGTCATCCCCACGGAGTTCGACCCCAACCTGGCGCTGGCCATTGTCTGGGGCCGGGACCTCAACGAGCTGAAGGAGCGGGGCCTCCAGTTCCTCAGCGAGCTCGTCCTGCAGGGCCACGACACCCAGGGCCATCCCATGGAGAGCAACGTCTCCTTCCTCAGGGACAGGACGGCCACCATACTCAAGTTCTAGCCTCAAGTTCTAGCGCACCCCCGCCCCAGCGGCCTCATTCAACAAGCCCGGGGACGCCCCTCGAAGGCCCTCCCGGGAAAGCGGCAAGCCTATGGACAATCTGATACTCAAGCGCATCCAGAGCCTGCAGAGCCGGCTCACCTACATACAGGACATCTTCGCCGGCAAGCACCAGGAAGACGTGCGCCTGCTCGACGAAAAGCTGCGCGACTTCACGCAGAGGGCCGAGCGCGACCTGCTGGGCGATCCCTACGAAGAGCTCGCCACGGTCGAAGGCCTCTTCAAGTTCGTGGAGGAGAAGCTCGCGGCCACCGTCACCCCCATGGACAAGGTCCGCATCGTCCGGCACCCCCAGCGCATCTCCCTGCGCGACATTCTGGAAAACGTCTACGACAACTTCACCGAGGTGGGCGGCCAGGACGAGCACAGCCTCGATCCCAGCATGCTCATCGCCCGCGCCGTCATCTACCGCCGCAGGGGCAAGAAGCGCTACGCCCAGTCCGTCATGGTCATAGGCCAGGAAAAGGACCACGGCGCCGAGATCCGCAACGGCGGCTCCGCCAAGCCCTGGGGCAACGCCAAGGCCCGGCAGTACATGCGCGTTGCCGAGACCGAAGGCATCCCTGTCCACACCTTCGTCTTCACGCCCGGCTCCTTCCCCATCGAAGACTACCCGGGCGCGGCCCAGCAGATAGCGCGCAACATCTACTGCATGGCGGGCCTGCGCGTCCCCGTCGTCAGCGTCATCTCCGAGGGCGGTTCCGGCGGCGCCGAGGCCATAGCCCTTGCCGACAGGCGCCTCATGCTCTCCAACGGCTACTACTCGGTCATCTCGCCCGAGGGGGCGGCCGCCATCCAGGGCCACTGCAGGGGCGACGAGCGCCCGAGCCAGGAGCTGGTGGAGGAGTGCGCCAAAAACCTCAAGATCACGGCCCAGGACAACCTCCACTTCGGCTACATCGACCGCATCATCGAGGAGCCTCCGCTGGGCGCCCGTCCCGGCCACTTCGACTTCTTCAAGAAGCTTCGGCAGGAGATACTGCGCGCCACCGACGAGGCCGTGCTCTCCGCCAAGGCCTCGCCCCTCAAGGGCTTCGCCCTGGCCCGCCGCACCAAGCCCGGCGTCAGCCTCGACGACATGCACATGTCCTGGAGCCTCTCCAAGGGCGACAAGACCCGCCTTGTGCGCAAGCGCCAGCACAAGTACCTCAAGATGTCGCGCCAGGCCGCCCTGGACCGCCGCCCCCTGCTCACCAAGATGCTCCACAGCGTGGGCGACTTCTTCTCCACGCCCTGGATGCACTTCAAGTACGACTTCTACCGCAAGCACCAGCGCCAGCTGCAGGCCCTTGCCGAAGAGTTCACCAACGAGTGGGACGCCGTGAAGAGCTGGCTGGCGGCCCCCATGCGCCGGCTGAAGCCAGGCTCCGCCCCCGACCGGGGCAAGGACAAGGACAAGATAGCCGGGCTCACCAGCCTCTCCGACTGGTCCGAGGCCAACCGCCACGCCAAGTGGAACTACCTCTCCCCCCGCTTCAAGGAGGACCGCGCCCTCACCTGTCCCAATGCCGCCAAATACGGCTGCCCCGACCTCTGGGGGCCGGATCTCTTCGCGGAGTTCGCGGGCGTGTGCTCGCACTGCGGCTACCACTTCCCCATGGAGCCGGAGTGGTACGTGCACAACGTCTTCGACAAGGGCTCGGTGCTCGAGTTCAACAGCGAGATCGAGGCGGGCAACCCCCTCGACTTCCCCGGCCTCTCGGAGCTCGTCAAGAAGGCCCAGCAGAAGACCGGCGCCAAGAGCGGCTGCATGACCTTCGAGGCGCGCATCGACAACATCAAGCTCGTGGTCGCCATGCTCATGGGCACCTTCCGCGGCGGGTCCTTCGGCGCAGCCGAGGGCTACAAGTTCGTGGAGGCGGCCGAGCGCGCCACCCGCAACCGCCAGCCCTTCCTCGCCTACGTGCACGGCACGGCCGGCATACGCATCCAGGAGGGCACCAACGGCGTCATCCAGATGCCCCGCTGCACCATCGCCGTGCGCCGCTACATCGAGAACGGCGGCCTCTACATGGTGCTCTACGACACCAACTCCTACGCAGGTCCCGTGGCCAGCTTCCTCGGCTGCTCGCCCTACCAGTTCGGCGTGCGATCCTCCAACATCGGCTTCGCCGGCCCCGGCGTCATCAAGTCGACCACCGGCATGGAGGTGCCGCCCAAGTACCACCGCTGCTACAGGGCGCTCACCCGCGGCCACATCCAGGGCATCTGGGACCGCCGCCAGATCCGCAACAACCTCAAGCAGGCCCTGCAGACCATTGGCGGCCGCAACCTCTACTACCGCTAGCCGCGGCATCACGCGGCCAAAGGTGCTTAACCGATGCTGAACGTATCCGACCTGCTCGAGCAGATAAAGCAGTCGCCCTACCGCGAGATCGAGGTGAAGGCGCCCCACACGGGCGAGATCGCCTTTGCCGGCATCAAGCCCGGCGACAAGGTCCACGGCCCCAGGGGAACCTGGAAGGAGAAGCCGGGAACCCTCCTTGCCACCCTGACCCGCGAGCGCAACCCCAAGCCCATCTACGCCCCTGAAAAGGGCATAGTCGGCGCCGTGCACACCGAGCTCGAGAAGCAGTTCGTGGAGTGCTCGACCACGCTCGTGACCCTGCGCCACCACTTGACGCGCGAGGAAGTGGAAAACATAATCCTGCGCAAGGCGCTCTACCTCTTCAAGGCACCAGAGCGCGCCAAGTACTACTTCACGCCCGAAATGGCGGCCAAGCTTCGCTCCCACGACCCGGGCAGCGTCGTTGTCCACGATGGCCAGGAGCTCTTCATCATGAGCCGCATGAAGCGCGAGCTTCCCCTCTACTACTCGGGCCCCGACGGCGTCATCTACGCCACCTACTTCACCCCCAACGACAACGTCGACGCGGACGCTCCGCTCATCGGCGTCTGCCCGCAGGAAGAGCTTCCGGCCATCAAGGAAGTCATCATGCACGTGCAGACCGAATGGCAGGAGCGCTCCTAGCGGCGTCAGCGACTAGAACCCCTTATAGCTTCCACGACAAAGACGACTGCACTACCGCAACATCAACCTCAACCACACACCATTGTCTCCTGCCTGTACGAAGGCAGTTGAAAGGACCCCTCAATGCTGAACAGAGTCATGCTCATCGGCCGTCTCGGCCGCGATCCCGAACTCCGCTACACCACGAATGGAACTCCCGTCTGCTCCCTCTCCATCGCAACCGACGAATCCTACATCGACCGCGACGGCAACCGCGTCGAACGCACAGAATGGCACCGCGTTTCCGTTTTCCAGCGCCAGGCGGAAAACTGCTCCCAATACCTGAGCAAAGGCAGCCTCGTCTACGTGGAAGGCCAGCTCCAGACCCGCAAGTACCAGGACCAGCAGGGCCAGGAGCGCTTCGTCACCGACATCCGCGGCCAGCGAGTGGTCTTCCTTGAGCGCAAGGGCGACCGCCCCTACCAGGGCCAGGGCGACCGCCCCTACGGCGATCGCCAGCCCTATCAGAACCGCTACCAGGGCCCCAACGACCGCGCCCCCTACGGCGGCCACGCCGGCTATCAGCAGCCGCACAGCCAGGCGCCGGCAGCCCCTGCCGCGCCCCAGCCGGCGCACCAGGACCTGCAGTCCGACCTTGCGCCCTCCGAGGACGCAGCCGCCAGCTCCAGCGTGAACGCCAGCAGCGGCAATGCCAACGAGGAGAAGGCCACCATCTTCCCCACTGAAGCCAACATGGATCAGGTGCCCTTCTAGGGCCTCTGCGATCCTAGAGCAGCATATTCTGAAGCCGGAGGCGGATCGGATGGCAGATCCGCCTCCGGCTTTGCTGTCCGCTTTGGGCCTGCCCAGCTCTTGTGAATTTTGGCGCAAGGAAGCCTGGCCGGTACCCGGCCCCTGCCCCGCAGGCGGCGCCGAAAGCCCCTTGGCACGGCGCCAGCCAAGGCGCTGGAGGCAAAACGCCGGCAAAAAATATTTCGAAACCTGCCACGAATAATTTAGCCTAGTTAGCCATCCCCAAGGGAGAAATCCCAGGCTTGGCGGTTGACTTTTTGTACTTCCTTTCACAAGATGCGACTGTTCTACACAGCGGCCTCACTTTGCGATCGCAGGCCGTTCAACTCATTATGGAGGAATGGATATGTCCAAGCTCGTGCCCCCTCATGGCGGAAAAGGCCTCGTCTGCTGCCTGCTCGAAGGCGACGCTCTCAAAGCTGAACTCGAAAAAGCGAAAGGCCTGAAACAGGTCGAGATCTCTTCCCGCGCCAAGGGCGACCTCATCATGATGGGCATCGGCGGCTTCTCTCCGCTCGATGGCTTCATGGGCAAAGCCGACTGGAAGAGCGTCTGCGAGAAAATGCTCCTCGCCGACGGCACCTTCTGGCCCGTGCCGATCACCCTCGACATCTCCGCTGAAGACGCCGCCGCCATCAAGCCCGGCCAGGAAGTCGCCCTTGTCCGCAACGGCGAGACCATGGCTACCATGAAGGTGGACGAAATCTACGAGATGGACGAAGCCGCCAAGAAGTTTGAATGCGAGAACGTGTTCAAAGGCCACGGCGAAGACTCCGAGAAGTTCTGGGACGTCGCTCCCAACGATCACCCCGGCGTGAAGATGGTTCTCGCTCAGAAGCCCTTCAACATGGCCGGCAAGGTCAAAGTCCTCTCCCAGGGCGAGTTCCCCGTCAAGTTCGCCGGCGTCTACAAGACCCCCGCTGAACTGCGCGCCGAAATCGAGAAGCGCGGCTGGTCCAAGGTTGCCGCTCTCCAGCTCCGCAACCCCATGCACCGCTCTCACGAGTACCTCGCCAAGCTCGCTGTTGAAGTGTGCGACGGCGTTGTCATCCACTCCCTCGTCGGCGCCCTGAAGCCCGGCGACATCCCGGCCGAAGTCCGCGTGAAGTGCATCGACACCCTGATCGACAAGTACTTCGTGAAAGAGAACGTCATCCAGGCCGGCTATCCCCTCGACATGCGCTACGCTGGCCCCCGCGAAGGCCTGCTGCATGCCACCTTCCGCCAGAACTACGGCGTGAACCGCCAGATCATCGGCCGCGACCACGCTGGCGTGGGCGACTTCTACGGCATGTTCGAAGCTCAGGAAATCTTCGACAAGATTCCTCAGCCCGCTGAAGAAGGCAAGCGCCTCCTCTGCGAGCCCCTGAAGATCGACTGGACCTTCTACTGCGTGAAGTGCGACGGCATGGCCTCCATGCGCACCTGCCCCCACACCAAGGAAGACCGCGTCATCCTTTCCGGCACCAAACTCCGCAAGTTCCTCTCCGAAGGCAAGGAGATTCCGGATCACTTCGGCCGTCCCGAAGTCCTCACCATCCTCCGCGCCTACTACGAAGGCCTCACTGAGAAGGTCGAGATCAAGATGCAGAAGGCCGCTTCCGGCGCCTCCATGTAGTCTTGATGCGCTAAGCTAGCTCTTTCGGGAGCCGTCTTTCGGGACGGCTCCCTTTTTTTGCCGCAAGCCCCTGTTTGCCTAAGCGCCCCATCTTGGCTATAAAAACGCGTTTGCCCTGCCGGAGAGGCCCATGCCGGCACGCCGGCCGGTCCATATCCCGGGCAAGTCCCAGCCAAGGCAGGGGCCCAGCCACGCCCGCATCACACTCCCGCTCTCCACGCTGCTTCTTGCTCGCCACTTCTTTCTCGCCATTTCTCTATGGAGGAAGCGCACGCGCCCCCAGAGGGCCCTTGCGCCGAAAAGCCCATGAAGCGTTCCCCCAGCCCCGTCTACGGCGCTCTTGTCCTTTCCGTCACGGCCCTTGCCTTCTGCGTCTGGGTCAAGACGGGCAACAGCTTTGACATCTGCTTCACCGAAGGCTGCACGCTCTACGCCGACGCCAGCTTTGCCGGCGTCTCCCTGTGGTGGTTCGGGGCCCTTGCCTTTGGCCTGCTCGGTTTCCTGGCGCTCCTGCGCCATGCCGGCCTCGGGCGCCTGCTGGCTGGCCTGTGCGTCGCTGCCGACATCTTTCTTCTCGCCCTCATGGCCTTCACGGCGCCCTGCTTCAACTGCCTGGTCGCGGCAGGCTTCTTCCTGGCCGTCTACCTGAGCTTCAGGCGCGCCTGCCAGCCGGCCCAGACCATCTCGAGCCGCGTCCAGGGCAGATCCCTGCTGGCGCTCGTCTGGACCCTCTTCTTCCTCTTCAACGCCGGCGCCGTGCTCAAGTCTTTTGCCGGCGTCTGGGCCGTCAACGAGAACCTCGAGCACGCCAAGGTGCACTTCTACTTCTCCCCCTCCTGCCAGGCCTGCCGCAAGGGCGTCGAAGCCCTGGCCGGCAAGGTCGACGTGGCCTTCCTGCCCGTGGCGGAATCCTCCCGGGATCTGGCCCGCATCCGCATCATGGCCCGCGAGCTCCACAGCGGCTCCAACATCCTCGAGGCCCTGGCCAAGTCCGAGACGGCCTCGGAGCCCGGCCTGCTCGACTACCTCGACAGGGACATGCTCGCCGTGAAGTTCCGCGTCCTGCGCAACCAGGCCCATGTTTTCCATGCGGGCTCGCAGGTGGTGCCCTTTGTCGAGTACTTAGGCCTGCCTGGACATCTTGCCAAGGCACCAGAAACCAGAGGCGCCGCCAGCCCCCAGGCCAGGCGAACCTATCAGGGCGCGTCCCAGAGAGCGGTCCAGCCCCAGGCCAGAGCGACGGCTGCGCCCCCGGCCCAACCGGCAGGCCAGCCGCAAGCACCCCAAGCGTCCCAGACCTCCCAGACAGGACAGGCAGTACACGCAGGCCAGCCAAGCCTGGCCAAGCCTGCTCCCCGCAGGCCGCAGGCAAGCCAGGGCGGCGATCCCTCGCTTCCCTTCGGCGAGGGCGACAGCGGGTCCGTTGCCGGCGCCTGCCGCCACAATGCGGCCTGCGACGACGAACCAGACGCCTTCGGCCAGGGCCAAGGCGGGGCCTTCCAGCGCCGCAGGCCCTGACTGCAGGCAATTGCAAGCAATTTCAGCTAGTTGACTCCGCATCTCTTTTCCAGTATTTGAGGAAGTTAATCGCTTCTCCCTCAGGCGCGGCCAGCCTGCCCTCTGCAGGCCGCCTCGACGCCGGGACGAAGCGCCAGCCAGCAGGAGCCTTTGACCATGAAATCCCTTGACGTTTTCTTCAACTGCCGGGAGCAGGTGATCGAAGAATGGGTGAACGCCATCTTCAACACCTACCCCCTCCAGTCCACCGGCTTTCTGCGCACGGTGAAGGATCCCTTCACCAACCCCGTCGCCGACATGACCCGAGAAGCGGCCCGCACCGTCTACGAGGCCGTCTCCGGCTGGGACAAGAAGCCAGAGGACGTGAAGCAGGCCATAGACCGCTTCGTGCACCTCAGAGCCGTGCAGGCCATGCTCCCGAGCCAGGGCATCATGGTCTTCTACCTGCTCAAGCCCATCATGCGGAAGCATGTCCTGCCAAAGCTCAAGGACCAGGCCCTTCAGGACTACCTGGACGCCGAGTCCAGACTCGACACCATCGTGCTTATGGCCTTCGACATCTACATGAAATCACGGGAGACTGTCGCTGAGAACAGGATCCGCGAGATAAAGAACCAACATGCCCAGCTCGTCCGCTGGGCGCAACGGGTGGGAGGCAGCCCTCTGGAACAAGAGGGAAAAAGCTAACACTATCGTATAGAGAGGTAGGGAATGTTAAAATCTTTACTGGTTGTGGCGCTCGTCGCAGCCATCGCCTGGCTGGGCGCATCGGCAGGGCTTGGAAGCCTTTTCGGTGTCGTGCTGCCGTACGTGGCGATTGCCGTTTTCCTCGGTGGCGTCGTCTGGCGCATGGTGTACTGGGCTAAATCGCCCGTTCCTTTCGCCATCCCGACCACCGGCGGTCAGGAAAAGTCCCTCGACTGGATCAAGCAGGCCAAGTGGGACTGCCCCGACACCAAATGGGGCGTTGTCAAAAGGATGATCCTCGAGGTCTTCCTCTTCCGGTCGCTCTTCCGCAACATGCACGCTGAAATGAAGCCCAACGACGCCGTCAACGGCGGTCCGCGCCTGGTGTACTACTCCTCCAAATGGCTCTGGGTCTTCGCGCTGCTCTTCCACTACTGCTTCTTCCTCGTCTTCTTCCGCCACTTCCGCTTCTTCATGGAACCCGTGCCTGCCTGCGTCGGCTTCTTCGAGATGCTCGACGGCATGTTCCAGATCGGCGCCCCCCGCTTCTACATGACCGGCGGCCTCCTGTTCTGCGCCGTGCTCTTCCTGCTCCTGCGCCGCCTGGCCAACCCCCGCGTGCGCTACATCTCGCTCTTCCAGGACTACTTCCCCCTGTGGCTCATCATGGGCATTGCCGGCTCCGGCATCTGCATGCGCTACTTCACCAAGACCGACATCACCCAGGTCAAGGCCTACATCATGGGCCTGGTGCAGTTCCACCCCATCTCCGCGGCCGGCATCGATCCCGTGTTCTTCATGCACGTCGCCCTCGTGAGCGTCCTGCTCGCGTACTTCCCCTTCTCCAAGCTGACCCACATGGCGGGCGTGTTCTTCAGCCCCACCCGCAACCTGCCGTGCGACACCCGCCGCACGCGCCACGAGAACCCCTGGAATCCGGAAAAGAACTTCCTTACCTATCCTGAATACGAGGATATGTACCGCGAAGCCATGGCCGATGCCGGCCTGCCCTTGGACAAGCCTCTGGAAAAGAAGTCTGGCGAGTAAGGAGTCCCGAAAATGGCAAAGCTACCAACCCCTGAAGAACTTGTTGCCAGCAGGCCGGAATTCCCCGCCCAGAGCTGGTTCGACTACAAGCCGAAATTCGAAGCCGGCAGCTACTGCTACCCGGCCCAGAAGCCGACCATGGAGCTCATGCACATGCCGAATCCCCACGACTGGGATCCGGCTGCGGACGACTGGAACCTTCCCGAGAACTGGAAGGAAATCCTCTGCGACGCCTTCGCCGACCGCCTGGCCAAGCACCGCTCCCTGAAGCTTTTCATGGACATCTGCGTGCGCTGCGGCGCGTGTGCCGACAAATGCCACTTCTTCCTCGGCACCAACGATCCCAAGAACATGCCGGTGCTGCGCGTGGAGCTGCTCCGCTCCCTCTACCGCCGCGACTACACCCTGCTCGGCAAGATCCTCGGCAAAACCATCGGCGCCCGCGAGCTCGACTACGACATCGTCAAGGAGCTCTTCTTCTACGCCTACCAGTGCACCGAGTGCCGCCGCTGCTCGCTCTTCTGCCCCTACGGCATCGACACGGCTGAAATCACGGCCATCGTCCGCGAGCTGCTCCACGAAGTGGGCCTGGGCATCCACTGGATCATGGATCCCGTGAAAAACTGCTCCCTGACCGGCAACCACCTCGGCATCAAGCCCCACTCCTACAAGGAAATCGTCGAGATGCTCGCCGACGACTGCGAAGACATCGTCGGCATCCGTCCCAAGACGCCCTTCAACGAGCGCGGCCACGAAATCCTCTTCATCTGCCCCTCTGGCGACGTGTTTGCCGACCCCGGCATCTACACCTTCATGGGCTACCTCATCCTCTTCAACGAGCTCGACCTCGACTACACCCTCTCCACCTACGCCTCGGAGGGCGGCAACTTCGGCTCCTTCACGACCTTCAACATGGCCAAGAAGCTGAACGCCAAAATGTACGCCGAAGCCGAGCGCCTGGGCTGCAAATGGATCCTGGGCGGCGAGTGCGGCCACATGTGGCGCGTCATCAACCAGTACATGGACACCTACAACGGCCCCACGCCCGCGCACATGCAGACGCCCGTGTCGCCCATCACCGGCACGGTCTTCGAGCATGCGGCCTCCACCAAGATGCTGCACATCGCCGAGTTCGAGGCCGACCTCATCAAGCACGGCAAGCTCAACCTCGATCCCTCGCGCAACGACGACCTCGTCTGCACCTGGCACGACTCCTGCAACCCGGCCCGCGCCATGGGCCTGCTGGACGAGCCCCGCTACGTGCTCAAGCACGTGGTCAACAAGTTCTACGAAATGCCCGAGAACACCATCCGCGAAAACACCTTCTGCTGCGGCGCGGGTTCCGGCCTCAACACGGAAGAAATCATGGAGCTGCGCATGCGCTCCGGCATGCCGAGAGGCAACGCCCTGCGCTACGTCCAGCAGAAGTACGGCGTCAACCGCATGTGCTGCGTGTGCGCCATCGACCGCGCCACCCTGCCGCCCCTCGCCAACTACTGGGCTCCCGGCGTCACCGTCTCCGGCCTGACGGAGCTGGTCGCCAACGCCCTGGTCTGCAAGGGCGAGCCTAAGCGGACCATGAACCTCCGCCAGGAAGACCTTCCTCATCTCGATGAAGAAGAACAGGGGGAATAAGTAGATGTACAACAAAACAGCCGTCATCGCTGGCATCGTGGCCTTCCTTGTAATCTGCAGCTCCCCCTTCTGGTGCGGCTTCAGCTCCGACAGTTACAAGAAGCCCGAGATCGTCACGCAGAAAGACAAGAACAAGGAGTGCGTGGAGGACGTTGCCTTCATGCGCGCCGAACACATGCAGCTCCTCAACGAGTGGCGCGACCAGGCCCTCAGGAATGGCAGCCGCGTCTACGTCAACGCCAAGGGCAAGAAGTTCGACATCTCCCTGCAGAACACCTGTCTGAAGTGCCACAACAACTACGAAGAGTTCTGCGACAAGTGCCACAAGACCAACAACGTCGAGCCCTACTGCTGGACCTGCCACATTCTTCCCAAGGGGAGCAAGTAACATGAAAAAGAACAGAAGATCCTTCCTCAAAGTGGCTGGACTGTCTGTCTTCGCCCTCTCCAGCGGGCTTGGCTCCCTGGCGGGCGAGGCGAAGGCCGACGTGGCCCCCGGCAAGTACGAGGCGGAGCCCCTGGGACGCAAGCCCCTGGCCGCCAAGCGCTGGGCCATGGTCATCGACACCCGCAAGTTCAAGAGCGCCGACGACTACAAGCCCCTCATCGACGCCTGCCACAAGGAGCACAACGTCCCGCGCATCCGCGGCGCCCAGAACGCCGAGGGCCATGACGACCAGGAGATCAAGTGGCTGTGGCTCGACAAGTTCGACCATGCCTTCCCCGACGAGATGAACGAATACCTGACGCCCAAAATCAAGGCCCAGGTCTTCCCCATGCTCTGCAACCACTGCACCAATCCTCCGTGCGTGCGCGTGTGCCCCACCCAGGCCACGTACAAGCTGCCCAACGGCATCGTCACCATGGACTACCACCGCTGCATCGGCTGCCGCTTCTGCATGGCCGGCTGCCCCTACGGCGCCCGCTCCTTCAACTTCGTCGATCCGCGCAAGTACCTGCCCGAGCAGGTGCCGAATCCGAAGTTCCCCACCCGCATGATCGGCGTCGTCGAGAAGTGCACCTTCTGCGTGGAGCGCCTTGACAAGGGCATGATGCCCGCATGCGTCGAGGCCTCCGGCGGCAGGATCCTCTTCGGCGACCTGGAAGATCCGAACTCCGTTGTCCGCAAGGCCCTTGCGGAGAACTTCACGATCCGCCGCAAGCCTTCCCTTGGAACGCAGCCCGGCGTCTACTACATCATCTAAGGGGACCAGCCATGGTTGAAAAACTTCTCGAAGGTTCCAAGCGCTACTACTACTGGCTGCTTTTCCTGGTCGGTGTGATAGCCGTCTGCGGCATCGTCTACATCTACCAGCTCATCAACGGCCTTGGCGTCACCGGCATGAGCAGAGACGTGTCCTGGGGCCTCTACATCTCCCAGTTCACCTACCTCGTCGGCGTCGCCGCCTCGGCCGTCATGCTGGTGCTGCCCGCCTACTTCCATCACTACCAGAAGTTCAAGATCATGATCATCTTCGGCGAATTCATGGCCATCGCCGCGGTCGTCATGTGCTGCCTCTTCATCGTGGTGGACCTGGGCCAGCCCCAGCGCGCCCTCAACGTGCTCCTGCACCCCACGCCCAACTCCGTCATGTTCTACGACATGATCGTGCTCATGGGCTACCTTCTGATCAATGCCATCGTCGGCTGGACGACCCTCGAGGCCGAACGCCACGACACCCCCTACCCGACCTGGTGCAAGTACCTCGCGTACCTCTCCATCGTCTGGGCCTTCTCCATCCACACCGTCACGGCCTTCCTGTACGCAGGCATCCCCGGCCGCCACTACTGGCTCACCGCCATCATGGCAGCCCGCTTCCTGTCCTCGGCCTTCTGCTCTGGACCGGCCATCCTGCTCCTGCTCATCCTGCTGCTGCGCCGCCTCACCGGCTTCAACCCCGGCAAGGTCGCCATCCGCACCCTGGCCACGATCATCACCTACGCCATGTGCCTGAACGTCTTCTTCTACCTGCTTGAAGTGTTCACGGCCTACTACTCCGGCATTCCCGGCCACTCCGCTCCGCTCACCTTCCTGTTCGCAGGCTACGAGGGCGTGACCTCCTGGGTGACCGGCTTCATGTGGGTTGCCGTGTTCTGCACGGTCATCTGCCTGACCATCCTCATCAACCCCAACACCCGCACCGGCAGCTACATGCCGCTGGCCCTCATCCTCCTCGTGCTCGGCACCTGGATCGACAAGGGTCTCGGCCTGCTGATCGGCGGCTTCACGCCCAACATGTACGAGGGCATCACCCTCTACCTGCCCACTGCCCGCGAAATCGCCGTGGCCATCGGCGTCTACGCCGTCGGCGCGCTGGTGCTCTCGCTGCTGTGGAAGATAGCCCTCGGCGTCAAGTACGAAGTCGGCCACTTCGACGGCGACGAAGGCGACGAGGCTGAAGCTGAAGCGCACTAGACGACATCCTCGCCTCTGAACCATAGCCTCTGACTCCATGGGCCCCGGAATCGCTTCCGGGGCCCTTTTGCATGGCGAGAGGCAAGCCCCTGCCGGCCCAGCCTGCAGACGAACGAAGGCCGCGCATTTCTTGCATTTTTTACCGCCGGACGGCATACTTCTGCGGATAAAAACCATGTCCCCGAGCCCTAGGAGAGACCCATGCTGGAAGCCCTGAACCAAGCGGCCCTGCTGTGCAAATCGCTGTTTCGCAACGGCTACGACGCCCACGTCATCAACGCGCCCCTGCAGGAGCGCCTGCTGGCCCAAGGCGGCAAGCCAGCCGTCGACATCGCCTGCGAAGCCGACTATCCCGTCATCGCCAAAGTCTTCCCCGACGCCCAGCCGGCGCCGGAAACAGGTCCGCGCCTCTCCGCCACGCTCGAGCAGGACGGCGTCCTCTTCCGCTTCTATCCCCTCTCCTGCGAGGATGCGGAGCACCCCGAGCTCTCCCTGATGAAGATCACGCCCACCATGGTGGACCGCTTCACCCCGGAGGACAGGCGAAACCTGCGCCTCACCGGCTTCGGCTCGCCCAAGCCCACCAGCAACGTCTACGACGGCTTCCAGGACCTCTCCTGCGGGGCCATCAAGCTCGTCGGCATCCCGGACGACACCCTGCGCCACAACTACCTCCTCGCCATCCGCGCCCTGCGCTTTGCCGCCAACTTCGACCTGCCCCTCGGCCACAACACCTGGCTTGCCATCATCCGCAGCGCCTCGCGCGTGCTCGACTACGTGCCCGCCTCGGACATCATGGACGAATGGCGCAAGGTCGAGGCCGAATCCATGCACACCTTCGTCAAGTACCTCTTCGACTGCCACATCCTCCACGGCCTCATCCCCGAGGTGGCTGCGCTCGCCTGCATCAAGCAGCGCAAGAACAAGAAGTCGGAGGAGTTCCAGGACCTCTTCACGCACACTCTGGAGTGCATCCGGCACTACCCCGAGGGCGAGTTCCACTACGACTGGCTCGGCACCATGGCCATGCTCTTCCACGACGTGGGCAAGCTCTACACCGCCGAGTACATCGAGGGCGACTACACCTACTACCAGCACCACCGCGTCGGAGCCCTCGTGACCCGCAAGATCCTGCGCCGCCTCCACTTCCTCTCCGAAGACATCGACCTCATCTGCCATCTGGTCCGCTACCACATGCGCTTCTACTGCATGATGACCGACCGCGGCATCCGGCGCTTCAAGAGCCTCCTCGAATACCCCAGGCTCATCGAGATGTCGCGCGCCGACCTCGCGGCCCGCGAGGACGCCCTCACCACCTACAAGCACAACATGAAATACCTCCACCGCGCGGAGACGCCTGAGCAGATGCTCGAGCCCCTGCTCAACGGCAACGAGATCATGCAGCTCACCAAGCTCAAGCCCGGCCCCCAGGTCGGCCTCCTCCGCGACGCCCTGCTCCAGGCCCAGATTGCCGGCGACGTCACGGACGCCGACTCCGCCCGCGCCTTCGTCCAGGACTACGCCCGCAGGTCGCTGAGCTAGGCCTGCCCCCTGCCGCTTTTCAAGGCGTCCCCGCCCCTCGCGCGTGGGGACGCCTTTTGTCATCCCAAGTCCCGCGACGCCCCTGCCTGCTTCCCCTGACGTTCTTCCCTGCCTGCTTTTCCTGCCCGCCTTGCCCTCCTGAGGATTGCCAGCCATGCCGAACCTGCTCGACTTCACGCTCCCTGAACTGACCCGCTACGTCACCGAAGAGCTCGGCCAACCCCGATTCCGCGCCGTCCAGATCTGGCAGTGGATCTGGCAGCGCATGGCGCGCTCCTTCGACGAGATGACCAGCATCTCCAAGGACTTCCGCGCCAGGCTGAAAGAGAGCGCCGTCATCGAGTGGCCCGCCGTCGACAGGGTGCAGACCAGCGCCGACGGCACCACCAAGTTCCTCCTGCGCCTTGCCGACGGCGAGCGCGTGGAAACCGTGCTCATCCCGGCGGCGGACAGGGAGGGGAACGTGCGCTGGACCCAGTGCCTCTCGACCCAGGTAGGCTGCCCCATGCGCTGCACCTTCTGCTCCACCGGCACCATGGGCTTCACCCGCAACATGACCATGGGCGAGATCATGGGACAGATACTCGTGGCCAGGGACCACCTCGGCGACACGCGCCCCCAGTGGCCCGTCCTGCGCAACCTCGTCTTCATGGGCATGGGCGAGCCCCTGCTCAACTTCGCAAACGTCCGGCGCACGCTGGAGGCCCTCAACGAGAAGAACGGCCTCAACTTCTCCCCGCGCCGCATCACGGTCTCAACCTGCGGCGTCAAGCAGGGCCTGGCCGAGCTGGGCGCAAGCGGGCTGGCCTTCCTCGCGGTCTCGCTCCACGCGCCGACCCAGGAGCTGCGGAAGCAGATCATGCCGGGCGCAGCCCAGTGGCCGCTGGAGGAGCTTGTCGAGACCTTGAACAGCTACCCGCTCAAGACCCGGGAGCGCATCACCTTCGAGTACCTGCTCCTTGGCGGGGTCAACGACGGCCCCGAGCAGGCGCGCCAGCTCATCAAGCTCGTGCGCTCCGTGCGCAAGAGCAAGATCAACCTCATCGTCTACAACCCCTCGGCCGGCTCGCCCTACCAGGCGCCCAGCGAGGCGCGCATCCTCCAGTTCGAGAAGCTCCTCTGGGATGCCGGCATCACGGCCGTCATCCGCAAGAGCAAGGGGCAGGACATCGACGCGGCCTGCGGCCAGCTCAAGGTCAGCGCCGAGGCGGAAGAGGCGAAGGCGGTGTCGGGACAGGCTGCCGGCACCCTGCGCTGTCCCTGCCAGGCCTAAACCGGAACGCTCTCAGGAGGAAGCATCGCCCGCCTGCGGCTGAGGCGCCTCAGGGAAGGCCACATGCCCGGCCAGCGGCGGCGCCGTCATGGCCTCCCCCTCCTGCCCGCCAGCCTACTCCTGCAGGGAAGCCTTGGCATCCTCAGCCTTGGCGCCGTCCTTGGAGAAGATCGAGGGCGGTCTCCAGCGCCAGAAGAGCGCCAGCAGGGGCAGGAGGCCCGCCAGTTCGGCAAGCTCCCTGACAACGCCAAGCGCCAGCAGCTCCCACCAGATGCCGAAGGCGAACACGCCGGCAAAGGTCAGGACCAGCCACTGCCTGAGGTTCATGGGGCGCACGGTGGCCTGGAAGAAGCCCACCGTGAGGATGGCCACCCAGACCTTGGTGGCGGTGAGGGAGAGGGCCGCGCCCTCCAGGGGCTTCACGGGCGTCAGCCAGCAGCAGCAGGCCACGTTGACCGCAAGGCCGCTGACGTAGAAGAGCAGGAGCAGGCGGTGGCGCTTCATGCTGATCATGGCGTAGGCCGCCAGATTGTGCAGGAAGGCCGTGGCCACGCAGGGGGTGAGCAGGCGCTGGGCGGTCACGGAGAGGATGTACTTCTCGCCGTAGACCAGGGTCAGGAAGCGGTCGCTCTCGACGAAGACGAGAAAGATGACAGGAAGTGCCGCGGCCCAGAGGGATCGGGCCGTCTGTCCGGCCAGCTGCTGGAAGGCGTCCTTGTTCTCGACCCAGTACCTGGCAAGCAGGGGGAAGATGACCTTGCCAAGCAGGGCCGAGGAGACAAGGCAGCTCAAGCCTTCGACCGTCTCCCAGGAGACGCTGTAGCAGCCGACGGCAGCATCCCCCCCGTATTTTTTGAGGAAAAAGACGTTGAGCTTGTTGTAGAGCATGGCGCAGCCGGCCATGCCGGTGAAGACGAGGCCCACTTTCAGCTGGGCCAGGAGATCCTTCATCTGCTCCCAGCCGAAGCGGGTCAGGGGATTGCGGCCCAGAGCCTTCACGGCAAAGCCCATGAGGAGCACCGATTCGATGGGCTTGAAGGCGGCGATCGCAATGACCGGCGCCTCCATGACCACGCAGGCTATGCCCCAGCCAATGCCGGCAAGAGCTGCCGGAATGCGGATGCGCATCTCGACGTCCTGCCGGCCCCTGGCCTGGCAGAGGGCGAAGAAGGAGTCCGAGACGCCGTCGAGGCCGAAGCCGGCGGCTATGCACATGACGACGAGAGAGAGTTCCGGCGAATAGTTTTGCCAGCCGCAGACAAGCCAGGTCACGCCCAGGGCCACGACCAGCAGGGCGAGCTTGAACCAGGTGACCTCGCCGAGCAGGCGCATGGGATTGGCGTCCCTGCGGGCGAAGGTGGAGAGAAGGAAGTCGTTGAGACCGACGTCCGCCGCCGTCTTGACCAGATAGCCGTAGGAGAGGGCCAGCATGATCTGGCCGAGCATTCCCTGGCTCGTGCGGGCAAGCAGGATGGTGAAGATGGTCCAGGACAGATCCCTGGTCCACTGGGCGCCCAGGATGTAGCCGAGGCGCTTGGGTATGCTCTTGAGCTGCATGGCGTCTCAAAAAAACGCCGCCGGAAAAGGCCAAGCTTCCCCGGACGGCGTTTGGGCAAATCTTTAGGGAAGGCCGGCTACCTGGAACCGAAGCGGACAACGGCCTTGAAGCCCGGCTTCAGGAGCAGGTCGGGGTTGGGGATGGTCAGCTTGACCGTGTAGTAGGAGGCGCTGGCCACGTTCATGTCGCTCGAGATCCAGTCGATGTCCTTGACCGTGGCCTCGAACTTCCTGTCCTGCAGGGAGGGGATCTGGACCACGGCCTTGTCGCCCACCTTGACGGCGCCGATGTCGCCTTCGTAGACGGGCACGGAGATGAGCAGGGGATCCATCTGGCCGATGAGGCAGGGCGAGAAGCCGGCGCCGATCTGGGATCCCTGGCCGAGGGAGGCGGTGCTGAGCACGTAGCCGGCAATGGGGGCCTTGAGGTAGAGGTAGCGCGGAAGCTCCATGCCCTCGGCAATGTCCTGGTTGAAGTAGCCGGCCAGC
>JAEEGI010002559.1_pt1 | contig 44432 bp, 42 predicted proteins | sample 8958751 | NCBI WGS metagenome assembly JAEEGI01 (sample SAMN16246545, study PRJNA631951) | gut metagenome | biome: gut microbiome; feature: rumen; material: KS-attached | host: Bos | place: Iran: Karaj | collected 2018-10
GGAATATTGTTACAATGATTCATATTTAGCAGATGAATTTTATGGAAGCATTTTCTGTATGCCTCGTTATTATTACCGTTATCGCGAGAATGGAACTTGGACTCTTGAAACAGAAGAGGATAGAAACGCAGACAATCGGTTTAATGATCCTGAATGCTCTATTGACGAAGAAGATTCGGTTCGGGAAATTCTCCCAAAACCTGCTGGTAAAACAGGCGTGTTTGCCGAGCCTGGTGAAGTTATCAAGTGTGTTTTCACAAAAATCTGTGACGGTCCCTACGAGGCCGCGAAAGATGAGGATTGTCCATTAGGTGACACGGGTAGAATTTTCCCAGTATATCAGCACGTTGAATACATCTTTGGAAGAACGGAATAAATTTTTTACGATAAAGCAAAAGCCGCAGCACTAAGCTGCGGCATTTTTTCTTGCAAATCACACACGCGAAAGCGGTCATCACCCTCTTTTACGGAGCAAAATTCGCCGAAGGCAGAGGTGCTGCATAAGAATGATCTATAACCGGTTCAGCTGGCGGATTCGTATTTTTTTTATCTTCATTTACGCCCATATTAGACATTGCAGATTCCCAGCGCATGGCTTCATTCAAATCCATCGGCTTGTATTTCAGGCCTATTCCCGAGTAAGAGCAAGAGCATTTTACACCGGAACAAGATTCTTCCATTACAATGTCAACAACCTTGTCCATGCCTTCCTTTACACGGGCATGCTTTTTGAACATAACTGAATCACAGCGATCTTCTTCCGTATAATTTATCTTCCCCGCATATTCAGCCTTGAAAGCGCCGTAAACGACAATTTTTTCCTGCATTGGGTTGGCTTCATGAATTACCGGCTTAAAACCGCAGCCAGCAACAAAAAGAAGCGCACCTAGCAAACAAAAGAGCTTTTTCATTTAGTTTCTCCTTATTTTTAAAGATTACCTATTAAATATAAAATGCAAAAGCCGCAACGTCAAGCTGCGGCATTTTTTATTCTTGTCATACCCGTACAGTCGGGCTTCATTTCATACTATTTACTCGGAGCAAGCGCTTTCACGGCTTCGGTCAAGCGGTCGATAGCCTTGATGAGTTCATCCATCTTGGCTTCGCTTACGCCGCCAGCAACAGCGGCAGCCGTTGCATTCGCGGCAGACTGGACAGCAGTTGCGGCAGCATCCGTCGTAGAGGCCGGAGCAGCACTCACAGGGACTTTGCCAAACCAGATATCCGGCCAGCGGTCATTACCACTGTTGTACGTAATACGCGTCGCCGTCTCGACCGGTTCGCCAATCTTCCACAGATAAAGTTCATAGTCGAACATGTCGTGGTCGTGGCCCTTGTCGGTCGCACCCCACACAAGCCACTTGCCATCCGGCGAGAGGCGCGGGAAATATTCATGGCTGCGACGTCCCGGCAGGTCCATCAGCTTCACGTTCTTCGGGATTCCAAAGAAGCCGACCTTTTCCACCTGCTTGCCGTCTTTGGCAGTGAACCACAAGATTTCGCTCGGAGCAGCCGTTCCACCGTTGCCCGTAGGATTCACGCGGTAAAGCTTGGAGCCGTCAAAATTCCAGTCAATCTGGCAACCGTCACCGGACTTCGTCCACACGTTCTTCGTCAAGTCCCACACGCCCGTTTCGCGCATCGAACCGCGAAGCGTAATCGCAATGTGCTTGCCATCCGGGCTCATGTTCGGCTCCTGCAGAATCACGCCAGACTTTTTAAAAGCCTTTTCGCCATCGAGCACGAGCGTTTCCTTTTTGCTCGCGAGGTCCATCGTAAAGACCTTGCCCGCACGACTAAACACAATGGACTTGCCATCAGGCCGCCACGTGCCCCACGTCGCGTTTTCGACAATCTTCGTCTCGTTCGTACCATCAATCCCGACAGTCCACAAGTCCCACTTTTCAGGATAATTCGCATCGTTTTCAGGCACCCAGCCGCCCTTGCTGCGGTTAAAGAGCACCTTCGAGCCATCAGGCGCAATACGCGGGAACCAATCCACATTGTTGCCCTTGGTGAGCGCACGGGCGTTCGTCCCGTCCGCATTCATAATCCAAATATCGTGGTGAGGATTCGCACGGCTCGTCGCCCAGACAATCGCCCCTTCGAGCTTGCCCTTCAGGGCATCGAGAGCCTTCTGTTCTTCGGGAGTCGGATCGACAGACGCCCCCATCGGAGCTCCCTGTTCAGCAAAAGCAGTAGCGGCCAAAAAGCCAATCGCAGAAATCAACGCAAACTTTTTCATCTTCATAATTTAAAGATAGTAACACAGAGAAAAACGTGTTGAGAATCACAGTTTCTACACCCAATCTTTACGCAACGCGGTAAATAAGTTTTTTGTAAGATGACCGTGCTCACGCAGGGAACGCCTAGAGAACATTTATTGCGTTTTCACGCATTTTTCGCAACCGCATGGCGAATTGTCAATATATTTTTACAACGAGTGGAATGAATATGAGAGTCTTTTTTAGAATACTTGTACTGGCTGGAATTATAGCCACAGCATGGAACTGCTCCGAAAGTGCAGCGACACAGAACGCTGTTTCGAAAAACAAGACGGATTTATCGGACATTCAAATCCCGCAAAGCATCGTCGTGAGCGAGCCCAGCTATTTCTACCAAATTGGTACAAATTATTACGTCATCTCATCCAAGACCATGTCCGTAAGTGACGGTTTCGGGAAAATCATCGGCACGTTCAACACGGCCACCGGAGCCATCATGTCGCTTTCTGGGGATATCATCGCCATCAACCTGGACTTGAGCAAGCTCCCAGTCCTTACCCCCAGCAGGATCGAGACGGATATTTAGTAAATTTTGGTGAATGAATTCCGCTCTCGAAAAACGCATCAAGAAACACATCATCGGAAAGCAGCATCGCTTTTTAGCGGTTTCTCCGCTTGGTTTCGAACAAACGCTTGTCCGAGAACTTGAATACATCAGACAAGAGAATTCTCAAGAAGGCGCTTCATCACGTCATCCTGAGACGCAAAGCGTCGAAGGATCCAGTGCCACACCCCCTGCAACCCAGCCGCACGTCACCGGGGACGGCAAAGTCGAATTCACAGCAAAGATTACGGAAGCGTGGAAAGTCGTCGCATTCAGCCGCATCGCCAACCGCGTGCTCATGGAAGTAGCAAGTTTCAAAGCCGAGAACTTCCGCGAGTTCGAAAAGAAAGCAAGCGAAATCCCGTGGGAACTGTATTTACCAGACGACAAATGCGTAGGACGAACGTCGCGACCAACGGAGTTGGGCATGACCGAGCCGAATGGTTGGGAATTGAGCGAAGCGAAAGTCCAAAGACGAGAGACGAAAGACGAAAGATACTACGACAACGTCATCCTGAGACGCAAAGCGTCGAAGAATCCAGTAAAATATACTAGCGCATTAAACATCCACGTTACTTGCAAGCATTCTCGACTGTACCACAGCGACGCCATCGCCGAGCGCCTGTATAACGTAATCGAGGGAAACCACCTCAATTGTCACTCTGGAGCCAAAGGCGATAGAGTCCTAGCAGAAAGTATCCCGCAGAACCTGTACGTCAACTTTCTCGACGACCGTTGCACCATCTGGCTCGACCTCGCCGGCGAAGAACTTTACAAGCGCGGCCACGAACGCTTCGTGAACGACGCCCCGCTCAAAGAAACCATCGCCGCCGCCATGCTCTTTGAAGCATTCGATGCAACCGCCCAAGCCACAAACAATGTCACCCCGGACCCCGTTCCGGGGCCACCGTACACATTACTCGACCTAATGTCCGGCAGCGGCACCTTCAGCCTCGAAGCCGCCTATATCGCAAATAAACTCATTCCCGGAGTCTGCCGCGATTTTGCACTAAAACACCAACCCGCATTCAAAGAAGCCACCTGGAATTTCATAACGCGAAGCGTCACCCTGAGTGAAACGAAAGGTCCAGTAAAGTCTTGCAAAGCATTCGCGGCAATCGGTAAAATCCTTACGAGCGACATTTCCGAACGCGCGGTAAGCATCATCAAGCACAACATTGAATCCAGCCCGCTCGCGAATATCACGCCCGCGCCCATCACACCGCAACTCCGCGACTTTTTCAGCTACACCGCCAAAGAAATCGCCGACGCCTGCGGCGACGCCTCGCCCGTTCTCGTTCTGAACCCGCCCTACGGCAAGCGACTCGACTTCGACGCCCCAAAGCTCTATACAAAAATAGGCAAGAAAATAACGGAACTCGCAAACGGCCTAGCCGCATTCAACAAGCGCCTTACAGTCGCCATCCTCGCCCCGAAAGACGACACCCGCGACGGTTCCAAATACACATGCACCGCGAACCTGCTGCGTGAATGCCCAGCAATTTCGCCAGAGCACAACAAATCAGCAAAAATCATCACCACAAGCCACGGCGGCTTTAGCCTGAACGCCATCATAGCAACCCTATAAAAAGCGACTCGCGCAATTCAAGAACTTTTTCCTTTGGAAGATGCGAGTACTTGACAATTTTTTCAATCGGTTCGTTGTCAGCTAGCATATCGAGTGCCATTTCAGTATTACGTTTTTCAGCACCTTTTTGCAAGCCTTTTTCCATGCCCCGTTTCATTCCACGACGAAGACCAGCACGCTCCGCGGCTCGGCGACGGTCGCCCGCCGTCGGTACTCCCAAGACTTTTGTCCACCAAGGTAGCCCTCGCCCCGCCCTCCAATTTCGAGAGCATGCGGCGAAGGTCCGGGTTCTTATAATGTGTAAAAAAATATCATGAGAAAAGATGACCCCGGCACTGATGGCCGGGGAGACAAAGCGAAAATGCTGAGTGACAAAATAAAAGGAACCGCTTTGATTGCGAATGCTATGGTATAATCTCCATGTCATAGCACTTATTATTACGATATTCTTCAGAAGTGCAATCAAGAAGATTACCTTCGGTATGGAGTTCAATGACCTCCATCTCCGGTTTCTGGTAGTCCTTCATTTCCTCGTTATTAGCCAAATTCACCACCTTCGAGCACCTTTTCCGTCAATGGTTCCTCTACCTCAGAACTACCATCAAGGAGTTGTGTTTCGTAAGCAAGCTCGAGCGTTTCCATCTGAGGAACGATGTATTCTTTTTTCTTTTCAGTTTTCATGTTCATAAGCATGGAATGTCAAAATTGTCAGCTAAAAAATAGAAAAATAAAATGAATTCGTAAAGGCATTCCATCATCTATTTTTCTTTTTATTTCCCGTAATAGGCGCCATGGGCTTTATTTTCCTTACCCACGTTGCGCCCCTTTACGTCGAACGTGCGGTTCTGCGGAATCATCTTGAACTCGCCTGTGCGCGTATTGAACTGGCCAATAACAGTCGTCTGCTTCCCGTTGCCTTCTTCATCGTCGATAACTATGCTCATGAGTTCCGGCAATTCTTCTTGGACCAGCGCCGGCCTCTTGACGTATGCGCCGTTTGCACGGACTCGCTGAGCAGTACCATCTGTATTATTGATGCCCGCCTTGACAAGGTAGGCACGCATCGGACGAATCCAGGCGCCTTCACCGACCCTGACAAAATCACCAACATTGATTTTACTGTCGCCAGAGCCGGACTCGCTTGCAGAAAAGCCGTAAGCATTGCCAGTTTCCGGATCGACATTTTTTGCGCCCCACTTCTTGTATTTCCAAGTGCCACGGAATGTCCAGCCGTCAATAGAAGTCTCTGCAGATTCCGTCTTCGCAAGCGTTAACGGATAAGCAGCAGCATTGATCGCGAAGGTCGGCTCGCTCATCAGCAACATGTACGGAATGTTTGCAGCCATATTTGTATGGCTATAACTTACATCTTTTCCGTTCTCGTCCTTTATATAGCCGTCTTCAGCCCACAAGACCTTCATCCTGATGTAGCTCTTACCATAATTCGGAGAACTCTTATCGTCTTCCACCCTGATACCGTTATAATAGAGTACCGCCTTGAGGCCGTCAACATGGGCCGTATTCACGCTGAACGGCAACACTACTGTCGAATACACGTCCACCGGGAAACTGCGGGTAAATTCAACATTATTTACTGTAATGCCACTCGGAATATTGACAGCTTCCGTTTGATTCTCTCCACCGTAACTTCCATCGACAAAGGCGAGTTTACCCCAATTTTCATCTTCATAAATAGCTACAGCAGAAGACCCTTCATTCTTGACAACATTTACATCTAAAGCAACCCCACTACCAGATAAACATTCACCCGATTTAAAACGGAATGTCAAACTGCGACCGATACTATATATACCACCAAAATAATATTGACCATTCGATATTGTTGCAAGAAGAGTTGAATTCACGTCAGTCCCATTCAACACAAACAAAGAATCTTGAATATCATCTGGACACGGTATTCCATTATCGATATTAAACATTGTTACGATTACAGAAAGTCCATATCCTTCAGGAGCAGTCAATGAAATACTACCGTCACTATTGTTGAAATAATATCCGTTCGCGTCTTTTTCATTTTGAATTTGAATGTAGGAAACATCATTATCAAGAACGACGCTAGAAGAACTCGACCTCGGAATTTCAAGCGCTAGATCCGGAAGCTTAACAGCCTTGGCATATAATTCAAGCCCTTCCCCTATTCCTGTTTCGTTTGACTTGAATCGCAAAGTCAGATAACGACTTGAACTATACATTTCGTCTAATTCTTGCCAATCATTATCAACAAAAGATGCTGTTAGAAGCTTATTAGCATTTACATTCGCTCCATCGTAAATTTCTAAATAATCACCGGCATCATTCAACTGAATCCACCCTCCAAAATTAAATACATACCCTTCAGGAGCCGTCAAAGTAAGTGTTCCATCACTGTTATTGCTGTAAGCATCATCTCCATTATCCATAGAGTAGATATAGAATTCTATGTTCTTCGGGATATTAGCATTTTCGGTACCAGTTTGCGGCATCACGATTTCAAGATCACAATTGTACGTATAGCAAAATTCCGAGCTAACATAAACATCTGATGCCGGCATCGTGAACTGAGCTTCATTATTATACCATTTGCCTCCAGTTACATCAAAATAGGTCCCATTATACCAAACGTTGACGGAACGAAGCAAGTAACCATTGCTTGGAGTATAACTTAACGTGACGATGTCACCCGCTTTAGCTGTTGAATGGCTACTCACAACAGTTCCATTTGCAACATCCTGAATATGAATTTCGTACTTCTGAACAGGAATCAACTCGACCGTCAAATTACCAAAAACAGGTCTTCCCTTCAAATAAAGCGTCATCGTATTACCGGAACTTTCCACTTCGACCCACTTACGCCGAGGCGACGAAAGTAGCGTAGCACCAGTACTGGGCCCATCATAAATATCCAAAGTGCCCTCATAGTCATCAGCATAACCATAAAGAAGAATCTTATAATCTTCAGGCGCCGTCAATACGAGAACTCCATCATACTGCATTTTCGGATCGTTAATATAAAAGGAACTGACATAATCTGGAATGGAAGCAGAGAGAGTCCCCCTTTCAGGCATATCAATATGAATATCATTACTAACCGTAAAATTCGTCTTCTCGGCATAATTTACAACAACATAAACATCTTCAAACGGCATCGTAAAAGAGAAATCATTGCCAGCAAACCATGAACCACCCGTCATAGGAACACGAGCCGTATCTTCTTCTGATCTAATCGTTACATACACATCATTTAAAGCACAGCCTTCATCAGGATTCACGGTCATGGATACGGGTGTCCCAACAACAACCGATCCCAAATTCAAAACACCTGAAGAAACGCTTCCTGAACATTTTCCCTTGTTGATTACAGTAACCGAATGAGGAGTGTTGTTGACTTCACTTTCATCCATTAACCTTACAATTGTTCTTACATCATCGGAAGCACTTGCGAGATAATCAATCAACGTCAGAACATTACTATAACTAACACTTCCTACTAGCGTTGCGGCTCCTGCTGCAACAGGATCATCATAGACTCCGTCATAAGGCACACTTTGTCCTCTATAGAAAACACCTCTATCATGAGGTTTACCATCGCTATCCAACACCTGCAAATGCTTCCCTTCAGGAGCCCTCAATATAAGCGGTTTACCAGGAGCCATGCTGCTACAACTCAAATCGACCCATCCATTAACCGTGAACGATTCCACATTATCAGGGATATTCACTTCAAGAACTTCATTCTTTGGTTTTTCAATCGTCAAGCCGCCTTCCGCAGTCAAGGCGGTTGCATAAAAAGCTTCGAACCACACCGACGTAGCGGGCATCGTGAACGTAGCATCGTTACTCGTGTACCAAGTTCCTCCCGTTACGGCAATGGAACCAAATTTGTCCCACGCATGAACTCTATTAAGCAATTTACCTGTATTCGGTGTTGCATTTAAAGATACCTGAGTATTGACCGTTGCAGAATTAACTGCGCTGCTGACGGTACCACCATTGTTGCTGCCCGAAGTACAATGGTCATCATTATAATCAACATTACTGCATAAGGCGACCGAATGAGTTTCATTAGGATTGACAACAATGGCATTCAATGTAAAGAAATCGCTCTCACCTTTCTTGTACACAACCTTCATGTACTCACCGGAACTGACATACCTCCCATAAGGAGCATCCACTGACACACCCGGAAATTGCGCATCTACCGTTCTGCTGAAAAGCAAAGGAGCATTGATATCAGCACCATCATAAGCTTGCAACGGATTATTCAAAAGCTCTCCAAACAATGGTCCCAACTGTATTCGGAGCCCCGTTGGCGCTTTCAGCACAAGAACTGCATCATCGCACTCTTCACTACATCTAGATATTTCAAAGGAGTGAACCCCGCTCCCTATAGTGAGCGTATCCGTCCCGCTTTGCGGCATACGAACACGTGCCCCGTCTGAATTCAGGGTAGATTGCCCAGCCCATGCCGATGTAGCCGCAACGCAAAATGCGAATACAGCAAAGATGCTCAAAATGCGATTTTTGAGTTTCATATTTCAATCCCTTCTGTTTGTGAAAATTTCAATGCATGCTTGCACAGTCCCTTCCCTCCAGCATGAATTAGGCCCAAACGCCCAAAAATCGGCATAACACCATTGCCGACATTCCAAAGGGACTCGCTTACATTTAGCATAATTTAAACATACATTATATATCTCACGCCGTCACAAAACCGATTGTTAAAAAAAATTTTCAGGAACAGAATTCCACTTACAGGGCCCATATAAAAAGACCCCGGAACTCTTCGACGATGCTCAGAGCACCGCAAGTCCGGGGTGACGACGGATGGATTTCGTCATTCTGAGGAGTCGCGTAACTGGATGGGGCTACGCCCCATGACGTTTACACGGTTTACTTCTTCACTTTCTTGCCGTAGTATGCGCCGCGGGCCTTGTTGGCCTTGTTGCCTACATTGCGACCCTTTACGTCGAACGTACGGTTCTGCTGCGGAATCATCTTTATTTCGCCAGTACGCGTGTTGAAGTGGCCGATGACCGTCGTCTGTCCTTCATCATCGCGACCGTTGTCAATGACAATACTCATGATTTCAGGCAGTTCCTCTTGGACAACAGAAGGACGTTTGACGTATGCGCCGTTTGCACGGGCCAACGCAGCCATTACAGTCGTCTTGACAAGGTAGGCACGCATCGGACGAATCCAGGCGCCTGCGCCGGCCCTCACGAAATCGCCAACATTGATTTTATTGTCGTCGGAGCCAGCGGTTGCTGCAGAAAAACCGTAAGCATAGCCGGTTTCCGGATCAACCCCAGAAGCACCCCATTCCTTGTATTGCCAAGTGCCACGGAACGTCCAGCCACTGCCATCTGCATCTTCTTTGGCAGCTGTAGTTTCTTTGAGTGTTATTGGATAAGCTTCAGACTTAATCGCGAAGGTCTCATCGTTCATCAACAACATGTACGGAGTATTTGCGAGCATGTCTGTATGCTGATAATACACAGGCTGATTATTTTTGTCCTTAATCACACCGTCTGCAGCCCACAAGACTTTCATGCGGATGGTACTCTTATTGTTTTCCGTTTTGATGCCGTTATAATAGAGCACCGCCTTGAGGCCTTCAACATTCTGCGTATTCACGCTAAACGGCAACACTATTGTCGAATATACTCCCTTCGGGAAAATACGGGACATAACAACACGACTTACCTCTATATCATCAGGAATAGCGACAGCATCGCGCTCATCTGTTTTTTCTTTAGCACCATAATTTCCATAGATGACGGCTTCCTTATGGTTGTTCCCATAATCATTAATAGTTACAGCTCCATACCGAGTCACAGTAAGATAATCCACCCAATGCGGATAAAGAGTCAAGGGTGCGTTTTCACTATATATAGCCCCCAATTCATAGACTTTTTCACCATTCGCCGATATAGCCCAACCATCCTGAGTGTAACCCTGACGAGTGTATGTATTTCCTCTTATAGTGTAATTAACACCATGCGTTTTATATTCAGGATCAACAAATTCTGAACCATATTCACCCGCTCTATAGGTTATTTCATATACAATCGTTTCCCATTCAGCATAAATAGTGAGTTCACCTGTTGTTCCTGTAGAAATGCTTTCGACCTTGTTCTTAAAAGTCGCATCAGTATACCATCCTAAGAATCGATGTGCATCATTCCAGGTCGGATTAGAAAGATTCAAACCATCAACTGTATATTGACCAACATTGGGATTTTCACATTCATCAGAGCAATTCATCACATAAGTAATATTGTACGAATTTTGGTTCCACTTCGCATAAAGATTGTAATCATGGTTTATCTTTTGATCAAAATCAAATGATTCTCCATCAAAGTTTTCGTTCTCATACCATCCAGCAAAGGTATAGCCTGTACGCTCCGCAGTCCATGCAGTAGCTTTTTCGTTATTATAAACAGAACTGACATACGATGCCACAGACTCATCATTTGCAAAGAAACTAACTGTCCAAACATCTGCTGTAGTCCACACAGCAACCAAAGTCATGTTGCCTGTTGCGACAGGAAGGTTATCAAGTCCATTTTCCACATAAGCATTTTGAGGATCGTTAGGATCATAATTTTCAATATGATCTGGATCGGGGTTCTCTGCATTAGCCCAGCCCACGAAATTATACTTAATTCCGTTTTGTGTAAACGATGTCGGCCTGTCAAAGCCCTGCACCGAGATTTGCTTTCCCTGTTCAACTTTCACTGTTTGAGACGTAGAATGCTGCTCATCCGGGAAATATCCATTTAGAGTTCCGTTAACAGCAGAAAAAGTAATTGTGTAGACAGGATTCCAGATAGCCTTAATAGTTACAACCGCATTTGCCGGATTCATATAGGCTTCATTATCTTCTGGACTATTTTTGCTGGACCAACCGGCAAATGCATGGTCCTCATCCCAAGAAGGATTTTCGACACCTTCGTTATTAATAATGTAATCCGCCTTCACATATTTGACAAAAGTCGTAGAGCTATTGGAAAAAGAACCTCCATTCGCATCAAATGTAATCTTATAACCATCCTCTCCATAGCCATTCAGAGAAAGAGATGTTTCTCCCATTTCCCATGGTTCAGTCTTGCAAGTCTCACCATCAGCTTCCGTTCCATTCAAAGCGCAAATAATGTTTTCTGCATTCAGTTCACCTACAGAAGTAGTTTGCTCGCCCAAGTATACAAGAGTTGGACTACTTTGTCCGTTTACATCACCACCATTTGTAGCTCCAAAACCGTTAATCGGTTCGCCATCAACACTAAGATCACTATCATATACCACATCAGAAATAGTAACATTTCCCTTATACTGGTAACCGACAATAGCACCTACAGCGCCGCTTCCTGTACTGGAAAGACTATTTCCTGCATAAACACACGAAGAAATTACGTCTGATCCGTTTTCATATTTTTTTGTATACCCAACAATACCACCAACGTACGCCTTGCCATTTGCATCAATAGAAGTATAACTCACGCAATTCTTAATTGTTCCACCACCAATATTTCCAACAACACCACCAACAGCTTGACCGTCACCACTAGTAATAATCTTGCCTGTTACATAGCAGCCTTCAACTAAACTGTTATTACCACTCTGCCAACCAACAACCGTACCTATAGAAAGTGGCTTTGCCTCCGTATCAACATTAGCGGCCGATAAAAAGCCGCTTCCATATCCATAAACAGATATGTTTTCAATAATGAGATTTTTTACAGTTCCAGTAAGACAACCGATAAAACCCAAATTTTGAGCATTCTTTTTATAATTATCGTCGTTACTATTGACAAATTCTTCTGCATTGATATAAAGATTTGATATTCTATGGTGGTTGCCATCAAAAACTTTTCCATACTTTCTTGTACCACCACCATCACCAGCCGCAATCGGAACCCAAAGTTTACCACCCATATCCAAGTCGCTCAATAGAATGGCATTATTTCCATAATTTTTTGACAACCATGCCAATTCTTTTTCAGTCGTTATTTTTTTGTACGTGACACCATTAATTGTAGTGTCTTTAGGCTGGGATACACAATCTTTCCAAATGGTTGCCGTTTCAAGGCAATCAGCACCAAAAGCCGAGCCAGCCCCCAGCATGAGCAATGTAAGGAGTACTAACTTTCTGATAAATTGGATTTTTTTCTCCATATTTAGCCTCTTATTTTTTTGTAAGTATAATAAGATTAGCACCCTACAAAAAGAGTCTGTAATATTTTTGTAATATATTATTGAGTGTTTGTGACAGTTTTCACAGTAAATTCACTGTTGGGAGGCTCCTTGGGACCAGATTCATCGCACATTTGCGCCCTGAACAGCGTGTCAAAAAGTTTTTTGCTACATTTTTTACATTAACAAATGGCGATTTTCCCGTTAAAGGAGATTCCGGCACAGGGCCGGAATGACAGCTATGGGGTCGAAATGACTGCTGTAGAAGGGACGCCTTGACAACTAAAGAGGATAAAAATGCCGAAACTTCGTTCGCTCAAGACTATGGAAGGCCGTGAAATGGCCGGTGCACGCGCCCTTTGGCACGCAACAGGAACCAAGGTGGAAGACTTTGGCAAGCCGGTGATTTGCGTGGTGAACAGCTACACCCAGTTTGTTCCGGGACACGTCCACCTGAAGGACTTGGGCCAGGTTGTCGCCCGCGCGATCGAAGCCGCAGGCGGTGTCGCCAAGGAAATGAACACCATCGCCGTGGACGACGGTATCGCCATGGGCCACGACGGCATGCTTTACAGCCTCCCGAGCCGCGACCTCATCGCCGACTCAACCGAATACATGGCCAACGCCCACCGCGCCGACGCCCTCGTATGCATTTCCAACTGCGACAAGGTGACTCCGGGTATGCTCATGGCCGCCATGCGCCTCAACATCCCCGCCATCTTCGTCAGCGGCGGTCCGATGGAAGCGGGCCACGTGACCACGAAGGACGGCAAGGACCGCGCCCTCGACCTGATTGACGCCATGATTGATTCCGCCGACAGTTCCGTGAGCGACGAAGACGTGGCCGCCATCGAAGCCAACTCCTGCCCCACTTGCGGTTCCTGCTCCGGCATGTTCACCGCAAACTCCATGAACTCCCTTACCGAAGCTCTCGGCCTTAGCCTCCCGGGTAACGGCACCATCGTCGCCACCCACGCCGAACGCAAGAAGCTCTTCGAAGCCGCCGGTAAGCGCATCGTGGAACTCTGCCACCAGTATTACGACAATAACGACGAAAGCATCCTCCCGCGCAGCATCGCCACGAAGGACGCCTTCGAAAACGCCATGCGCCTCGACATCGCCATGGGCGGTTCCTCCAACACCGTGCTCCATCTGCTCGCCGTGGCCCAGGAAGCTGGCGTCGACTTCACCATGAAGGACATCGACCGCCTCTCCCGCAACACGCCGTGCATCTGCAAGGTTGCCCCGACCGTCCACAACATCCACATCGAAAACGTGAACCGCGCCGGTGGCATCATGGGCATCCTCGGTGAACTCGACCGCATGGGCCTGCTCCACAAGGACGCCAAGACCGTTCACGCCAAGACAATGGGTGAAGCCCTGGAACTCAACGACCTCAAGCGCAACCCGACCGAAGAAGCCAAGCAGCGCTACCTCGCCGGTCCGGGCCGCAAGTACAACCTGGTCGCCTTCTCGCAGAACTTCATGTACCCGGATCACGACCTCGACCGCGCTAACGGCGCTATCCGCGACGGCGAACACGCCTACACCAAGGACGGCGGCCTCGCCGTTCTGTACGGTAACCTCGCCGTGGACGGCTGCATCGTGAAAACTGCCGGCGTCGATGAATCCATCTTCAAGTTCACCGGCCCCGCTGTGGTGTTCGAAAGCCAGGAAGATGCCGTGAAGGGCATTCTCGACCCGAACGTGGTGAAGGCTGGCGACGTGGTCGTCATCCGCTACGAAGGCCCGAAGGGTGGCCCCGGCATGCAGGAAATGCTCTACCCGACCTCTTACCTCAAGAGCCGCCACCTCGGCAAGTCCTGCGCCCTCCTCACCGACGGACGCTTCTCCGGCGGTACAAGCGGCCTCTCCATCGGCCACGCTTCTCCGGAAGCCGCCAACAAGGGTAACATCGGCCTCGTGCACACGGGCGACGTCATCGAAATCGACATCCCGAACCGCTCCATCAACGTGCAGCTCACCGACGACGAACTGGCCGCCCGCCGCAAGGAAATGGAAGCTCGTGGTGCCAAGGCATGGAAACCTGAAAACCGCGACCGCGTCGTATCCAAGGCCTTGCAGGCATACGCCGCGATGGCCTCAAGCGCAGATAAAGGCGCTGTTAGAGATCTGTCTCTGATTGGCGTTAAATAAGCAGAACCCTGTGAGCCGTAGGCGACTCGTATTAACGAGTCGTCGGAGGCGAGAGGCGGCGAGGTATCGCAGTGTAAATTGCAATCGAGCCGCCGGTCGTCACAGTCAAGCCCGCCACCGCGCGGGCACCTCCATTTCATACAAAAAAAAACGGCACCCGCAGGTGCCGTTTTTTCATCCATACAAAATCTAGACCAAACTACACGACCGTCAGAATATCTGAGAATCCCGTCACCTCAAAAATCTCCTTGATTTCATCGCAGACATTCTTGATAAACATCTTGCCCTGCTTATTCATAATCTTTTGTGCAGAAAGCAGCACGCGCAATCCTGCAGAAGAGATATAGACAAGTTTATCAAAGTCAAATTGCAATTCAGCAACTCCATCTAGCTTGCCCTGAATTTCCGATTCCAACAGAGGGGCGGTCATCGTATCCAAGCGACCCTCCAAGGCAATCGACATATTCGAGCCATCAGTTTTCTTTTCGATTTTCATATCAGCCTCATTTGTTTTGTTTTTTAAATTTTTAATAAATCATCCAAGCTTTTTAACAACAGTCAAAATATTCTTCTGACCATCGCGCTTGTATTCAACTCCATCCATTATCTTCTTCACAAGAAAAATACCTAGCCCGCCAATCTCGCGATCTTCAGCCGAGAGCGTCACGTCCGGATCGGTTTTCTTTAACGGATCGTATTCCACGCCCTCGTCAATAAACGTAAGCTTTGCCGTCAATACATCGGCATTCACGTTCAGAATCAGTTTCATATTCGCCGACCCCGAATAGCGAACAACGTTGCTAAACAGTTCGTCAATCGCAACGCCAATCTGCATGATGGCCTTAGGCGAAGGATTGAGCGGTTCCAAAGAACTTTCAACAAACTCTGTAAGAGTCCGCACATTTTCAAACTTTGAATCTACGACGATTTCTTTAACCCAATTCTGCATAATTCCAGTCCAAAATTTCGTAATTCATATAATAATTATACATTTATACAACGAAATTAGGTCATTAATTTTTTTAAACACCCCTTAAAATCCCCTATTGCAAACAATTCTATATTTGAGAGCATGATCAACACGACTCTCTGCTACATCGAACAAGACGGCAAATACCTGCTCCTCCACCGCATCAAAAAAAAGAACGACATCAACAAGGACAAGTGGATAGGCATCGGCGGCAAGTTCGAAGAATGGGAGTCGCCCGAAGACTGCATCCGCCGCGAAGCTCTTGAAGAAACGGGACTTACGCTAATTCGCCCCAAGTACCGTGGCATCGTCACCTTCATCAGCGACGGGATGAACGAAACCGAGTTCATGCACCTTTTCACGGCAACCGAGTTTGCCGGTTCGCTCAAGGACTGCGACGAAGGCGAACTGGAATGGGTAGATAAGCAGAAAGTGAAGGAACTCCCCCATTGGGACGGCGATTTGATATTCCTCGCACTCCTCGAACGCGGCGAACCCTTCTTTTCGTTAAAGCTCACTTATAAAGGGAGCACGCTCACCGAGGCTCTACTCAACGAAAATCGGGTAACTTTGAACCAGTTTCTGTAATTGATGTGATTTTTCGCATTTTTTTACGAAATATTTTGCAATAGGGCTTAACAAATCACAAAAAAATAAGCATATTTATAGTACTCCAAACCAACCCCAGACTCGGCAAGATGCGTACTCCTACGATATTGCCGAGTCGCTTTTTTTATGTGCTGGTCAATGGATATTAGTTATTGGTCTTTAGTCAATAGTCGTTAGCAAATGTCACGCAAACCGCCACGCGAACATTCTCTAGTCTCAACCTCTAGTTTCTAGCCTCTAATCTCCAGCCTTTGGCCTATCGTCAAGATCGGTGAGCCTGTCGAACCGCTAGCCTCTCGCAAACTCGTTTTCCAGACGGCTGTAAGGAGGATGGATTCTGTAAAATCTTGTAATGAGCAAATATAAATTGACTGGATCCTTCGGTTTTACCTTAGGATGACACTAATCTTTCGTCTTTAGTCTTTGGATTATCGCTTCGCTCTAATCCCAAATGCTGGACTCGGTCATAACCATGCAAGCATGGTTGCGACTCTCGTCCTACGCATTTGTCGTCTAAAAAAGCGGAGCGACTACCACTTTGCTAGGGCAGCCCTCATAAAAAAAACGTCGCGGAGCGACTACCACTTTGCGAGGGCGTTCGACACAATGAGGTCCTGGAGTTTTTCGACGGCACGCGTCTGCCCATGGCGGTCCTCGGTCTCGTTCGCTTGTACATCATAGACCCCATCCGCAGACAAAGATTTGTTCTCGTAAATAACCCGTTCTTTTACGTTGTCATAAAATTTAACGGACACGCGAATCGTCACGCGGTAAGTCTCGACATCGCTGCTGCTGTTGTAGTTTTCAGGTTTGTTGGAATAACTCAACAACGTAATTTCAAAATCGGCATTGGCTTCGTCATTCACTAGACGGACACCGCCCGCATTCCGCTTGAACATATCGACAACAGCGGTGTGAATGTTATTCGCAAGCACAGGGTCAAGCGTTTTATCTTCGACTTCGTGGATGTTGACCGTCTTGATGTGGCTCGGGAGCGTCGATGCAGTAAAGCTGTAGCAACCGGAAAAAAGCAGCGCAAGCAAGCCAATTGCGGCAAAAAAAAGCAAACGAGAAAAAGACATACGGTAACGCATATAGAAAATGTAGAAAAAACAACCCAGACTCAGAACGCACAGGCCGGAGTTAATACCAACCGACAATGTATTGCTTAAACGTAGAATCACCTAGAAATGTTTAAAAATTCAAACAAAGAGTTTGATTTCCATAAAATTCATCATTCACTTAGTGGCGACTTGTCAAAAAAAAGCTTCAACAACAATGAAGTAAAACTTCGTCACATCTCAACTACACATTTATAGTTAATCACCTTTTCTTAAAGGCCATTCCCGCTCCATTCGACAAGCTCAGGGCTGGCTCTGGCGGGGATGGCAATGTAAAAGGGAACTGTGTAAGGGGTTCCCGCAACAAGTGCGGGATGACAAGCCTAGGGTTAAGTGCGGGAATGACACGCACAAAGCATTTTACTTCTTATCGCCGTATTTGTAGCGGTAGCCATAACCGTAGCCATATCCATAGCCATATCCGTAAGAAGCACTATCATGAACGCACAGGTTCAAAACGATTGCCTTTTTCTCGAGTTTCGCGAGAGTCAGTTGGTCGATGGTTTCTTGGATGTTTTCTATGGAATGTTTTTTGTACTCAACGACGATTATACCGAAATCGACCAGTTTTGCAATAGATTGAGCATCAGATACAAGCGAGTTCGGCGGAGTATCCACAACAATAAAGTCGTACTTTCGCTTGCATTCATCGAGCAGTTCGGCAAACGCCTTGGAAGAGAGCATTTCGCCGGGATTTGCGACTCTCCTGCCAGTGGCCAAGAAGAACAAACCGTCACCCATGTCAACAACTGCCTGTTCCAAGCTACATTCCTTTGTAATCACATTGGAAACGCCCTTTTCGTTCCTGTGCGAAAGTCTGGACTTGCGAAGGTCCGCATCAATAAGCAAAACGCTCTTGCCCTGTTTTGCAAAAAGGTAAGCCAAGTTCAAAGCAACAAACGATTTACCCGCCTCGGGGGCAATACCTGTAACCATGAGCACACGCCCGCCCTCATCAATGCACGAAAATTCCAACGCCGTCCGCAAAGACCGCATTTTTTCGACAGCAATATCTTCGGGATCAGCCTTTGCCAAAACAAAACGCTTGTCATTATAATTGGGAAGCTTGTGACTAATATGGGTCTTCGGGATTTTCGCATAGACGCTCACGCCTGTTTCACGCTCAATCTGCGAAGAAGAACCTACGCCACGGTTGCGGATGCGGTGCAACAAGAGAACCAGAATCCACGCAAAACCAAATCCAGCACCAAAGCCTATAAGCACAATTTTTTTGCGATTGGGCTTAATCGGTTTTTCATGAATATACGCCGGGTCCACAATGCGCACGTTACCAATTTCGCTTGCACGCACCACGCGGAGTTGCTGAATGTTGTTCAGAACGGACGTATAAAGCTGGTTGTTGATTTCAACATCTTGCTGGAGTTTCAAAACATCTTGCTGCGTAGTCGGAAGCTTTTTCGTTTTGCCTTCTTCCTTGCCGATTTCTTTTTGCAGGCGTTCTTGCTGCTGTAAAATGGCCTGCATGGCCGGGTGATCAGACTTGAACAAGCGACTCTTTTCTTGATACTGCTGTTGCAATGCCAAAAGTTGCGTCTTGAGCTCAACCTGCCTTTCTAGGGTCCCCCTAGCTTCGGCACCCAAATCAACCGTCCCTACCTTGTTGCGGTAGCTTGTCAAAAGTTGCTGAGCAGAATCAAGCTTAGCCTTGATTGTCGGCAATTGCTCTTCCAAGAATTCAAGGGACTTTTCGGCCTCGGCACTACGCATCTCGACATTTTGGCGAACATAAGTTTCGGCAATGGCGTTGAGCACATTTGCCGTGCGGTCCGGATAACGGTCCACATACGAAATTTCAAGAATATTTGTATTCTTCCCTTTTTCTTCCGCATTCACAACCTTTTGCAATCCCTCAGCAACACTCAAGACAGAAGCCCGCCCCAAAATAAACCTTTGCCCCGGCAACGCGTAAATCGACTTGACACAAATGGCAACGGAATCTGAACCAATAGGCTTGCGATATGTTTCACCCACCTTGCCCACAACAACGCTAGCCCCTAGCGGATTGAACAACTCGTAGGAATCTTCCGATTTCACCTCGGCAATCCATTTGCCTTTTTCGGCCACCAAAGCCACAGGCGCTTCGAACAAATCCAAATCCATACGACCTTCGCGGCGCATAAGGCGGTCAAAAAGATCAACCGGCTCGGCACTATAATTCAAGTGCAACGACTCAACAACCGGCATCAACACACTAAGGCTCTTTATCAGATGAATCTCGGCCAAGGCCGGACTCTGCGTTTCAAACAAGTCCCCAATTTCCGCAATGGCCTTGCCACTCTTGGACTTTGTATCCAGCTGTAGCATTGCCGTACTTTGGAATACATCACGGCTATAACGCGCATAAGTTATCCCCAGCACTAATCCCACAAAGGATAACACAGCAAAAATCAGCCAATGACGACGAAATAAGCTGAGCAAACCGAGGATATCATCGGTCATGTCCGTGGGTTTTAGCATTCCCTGCGCAAAGGGCGACGGGGGTTGCTGGACAGTCATTTGTTTTTCTGGAGTATTTGTCATAAAGCATCCTTCATTTATAAACTTCTCGGCTAAAGTCCAATTTTTTCACGGGAAACATGGTATAAAAACACCACATTACCAATAACATAACGCTTCCACATGCGACGAGGCTCCTTAAGCAACCTATAGAGCCATTCCAACCCTAACCGTTGCCAAACTTCAGGAGCCCTTTTATAAGTCCCCGCAAAAAAATCAAAGACAGCACCGATTGTCCCCACATGACAATGGATATTCAACCGGTCCCAATTGGCATACGCCCATTTTTCTTGTTTTGGGGCAGTCATGCCAATCCACAGCAAATCGGGATTCGCTTCGTTAATCGCCTGAATCATATTCTGATCATCCTCGATGGTAAACCGAGGCTTGAAAGGCGGCGAATACGTCACCACCTCCAATTTCGAATAAAGCGAGGCCGTCTTTTTACGGATAAGTTCCAAAACCTTCTCGCTAGATCCAAGAAACATCACCTTGCCACCAAGGCGATTAAGACGATGCATTTCGAATGCGAACAAGTCCCACCCGGCAATACGTTCCTTCGGTTGCGTTTTGGCCTTGAGCCAACGGCACGCCCGGACAATACTGATACCATCAGGAATCAGCACATCGCCCTTAGTCAAAGCATCTTCGAACAAGCCATCCTTTCGTGCGTTGTTGTAAGAAAACGCGTTAATCGTATTAATCAACAGCTTGCCATCCGGAAGGTTTTCAAGCTCGGAACGGCTACAGAGAAGATTCAGGTTCTTTAAGGTTATCATACTCCACTCCGTAATAATTTACATATTCGCAACGATGTCATGCCCGGCTTGATTAAGCATCCCCTTTTGGGGAGCAAGAACCACATTTTTATACAGTTCCAACATTTGCAACGCCTTGTTTTCCCACGATAATTCTACAGCGTGCTTACGGCAATTAGCAGATAGCCAAGCAAGTTTTTCTCTATCATTGTACAGACTGGTTATTGCTTGTGCAAAATCATTTATTGACTGTTCAGGGGTTGTTAAAGGGATTTTTATTCCGATCGATTCATCAACAACAGCGGACATTCCACAAGCATCAAAACACAATACAGGCAAACAACAACTAATGGCTTCAAGAACAACCGTAGAAGTATCCTCACTGACAGACGTAAACAAGAATAAGTCGGCAGATTTCATCGCAGAAACAACATCTTCATGTGGACGATTTCCCATGAAGTTTATACAATCTTGGATTCCTAAATTAGCGGCAAGTTCCTTACTCGTCTGAACTTGTTTATCACTACCCATTCCGTAAACATCGAAACTGACATTTGTTCCATTGGAACGAACTTCAGCAATAGACCTTAATGCCAAATCAAGTCGTTTTCTAAAATCAAATTTCCCTACCCATATAATATTGAGTTTCGGACCGGCAAATCGATCCTGAATATTATTTTCAAAATCATTCGGGAAGCAGCCTGTTTCTGGAATTACGACTGATTCAAGATTGTGGAACTTTTTAATTGCGTTATAACTATCGGGGATAGAAGAAATCAAAAGAGACGCTTGATGCAATGCTAAGGATACACGTTTATCGTGAGCAATTTGCCAAACGTTAATCTTATTTTTAATGAAGTTGAAAAGTTGCATTTTCATTCCCGCACCATGAGCGTATTCTAACGGGAATTGTTTCAAGCCGCCAATTGGTCCCCATACAAAAGGAATTCCCGTTTTTTTTGAAACTTGCCACAAAAAACCAGGTTCGCGGAAACCGATCATATTCAGCTGATGCAAAATATCAATATTCTCTTTTTTACAAATATCTTCCGCAATTTCAGCCGTTTTCTTTTGCCATTTTCTGTAGTATCTATAAAAACGCCAATCTCCCTGATTCCAGCACATCTTACGAATTCTTTCACAATCCCTATCATTGTCACCAATTGGATTCCAATAGAAATGCAGATTCTTTGCAAACACCTCATTTTCGAGATTGGCAAGCCATTCTTCAATCTTTTCACGATATTCCCCTTCCGTGACAATATACATCTCGCAGTATTTTGCAAGACTCACAATCCAGTTCCAACCCATTCCAGGCTCGGAACCCATTCCGGGGCAACACGTATAGGAATTTATGAGAACTTTCAACATATATTAGAACTTCAATATATTTTCAATAAATTCATCAACAACGGGTAACATTGCAGCCGTAGGATTGATACCACCAGAACGAGACAAACAACCCGTTGTCACAACTAGCATATTGCTCCAGCGAGTGTAATAGTCATCAACATCCTTAAAACCAAACATTCCATAAGGATGGTAAATATCTTCACAAGTCTGAACATTTATTTTTTCTGCAAGAACCTCGTAATTTGTATTACATGCATCTAAATGAGAAATAGCATCCTTTTTTGCTTGATTAAAGACATTTTCTGCTTCTTTTCCAGCATCGTAATAAACATCTAACCCCTGAACACCAAATGCATCTTTTTCTTTTGATAAAGTCACGTAGCTATCTTTAGAAGGATTTTCGATATCAATATAAAGATACCATTCATTATTCATCACGTACATTTTACGCAAAGCCAAAACAGACCATGCGAATCCAAGACAATTCGGAATATCGCTTAGAGCCATCCATATATACTTGAACTCAAAATGATGTTTAAAGAGAATTTCCTTTAATGCCGTAAAGAATGGGAACTTAAGATTAAAGACAGGATGAACATAATAAGAACAGTTATCCACTTCTCCAATCATACGCTTAGTGATCAATGAAGTTCCGCGCATACGGAACACAAAGTCTTCGTTACCTATTTTTGTTGAGTCCTTGATTTTAAAGACCTTCATAGACAAATGGTCGCTAAAACTAACCTTGTCCGCTTTCACAAGATTCGAACTCAACAGAATGCGGACACTTTCAAAAGCTCCGGCAGTCAAAAAATAATAGTCAAAAGAAGATGTCTTTTCACGGCCATTTTCTAAATACACTACGCTATCGATTTTCTTACCATCAGTAGAATTCAAGCGAACAACACGAGAGTTCGTCAAAATTTTTACTTGTTTTCTTTTGTTAATCTTAAACCACCAAAAGAAATTACGATGAAATGCAGAAAGCCACACTCCTGTTTTAGTAAACAGTTTATCGCTCACATGCGTTTCTAGATACTTATTTTCGATTTTAAACCTTGCAAGCATTTCATCTTTGCGAGCTGTATCTATTCGTACAACATCCTGCATAAATGCATCAGGATTAGCATAGTCTTTTTCAGTATAAGTTAAAAGTTGCCCACCCCACTTGTCGCTAGCTCCGCCAAAGCCAAAGAAACGACCATCGGTCAATCCCTTATACATCGCCTTTTTGAGTTTTGAATAATACCCAATTTCAGATTCGCTTTTGACCCCTTTCTGACCAACATCGAAAAGAGTAATATCCGCATCAGGATATTTCCTTAGCAAAGAATCAATGACATAACTTCCATAAGTACCAGCCCCTAATACAGCAATTTTCATAACAGCCCCTATCTGAATTTAATGTTTAACTTTTCTTGTGTTTTTTGCGATTGAAAGTCACTTTCTATATACATTCCTTCAAACCGGCTATATAACGAAGGCTTCATAAGCCCCACCTTCATCATAAGATACGGAATACCGTTGAAAATAATCTTAGGCATAGTCAAAATAAACCCTTTTATATTTTCCTTGGCAAATCTATACTTAGTCATTCCATCTGTCGGGAAAAAATGATAAACAGGAAGATCATCCTCTTGTTGTATAATTTTCAGCAAGGCGAGATGAATATCTTCACGATGAACAATCGGCTGTTTACTTTTTTTATTGCCCTTAATTACATAAAAAGGCCCAACAAGATGTTTTATAAAAGGGCAAGGATTGTCCGCCAAGACATATCCAGGGCGAACAAGAATTACTTCAAAAGGCATATCGACTCGTTTTTTTTGTAAGAACCAATCTGTCGCAATTTTGATTTCACCATACCCTTTCATACGAGTATTTTCCAATGTATCGATTTGCGTGGATTCGTCAACAGTAAGCAAATGATAATTGTATTCCATTATACTGGAGAAATGAACAAGTTTTTTCACACCATGCATTTGACACATCTGCAAAAGATTCTGCAAATATTCAATATTATCTTGAACAGAAGCGTCTTTTAAAATGGCGAAATTCACAACAATATCGTATTGTGGGGCAAGACAATCATTTTTATCAATATCCGAATATTTTCCGCGAATGACATTTCCATTACGTTCCATTTGCGAACCACGAGAAAAACAATCAACATCATAACCTTCTTGAGCAAGAAGATTGGCAAAGCCTTTAGCAACAAAACTTGTCGCTCCACAGATTAGGATTTTAATCATCTCAAACATTCCTTCAATATATCACAAATTTTATTTTCAAATTTTTCAATAGTAAACTCGTTTTCAAGTTTCTTTCGTCCATAAATTCCCATTTTCACACCTTCCTTAGAATGTTCAATCATCCACGCCATAGATTTTGCAAGTTCTTTAGGATTTTGCGGTTCCACGCAGAATCCGTTTTTCCCGTTTTCTATAATATCAGGAATTCCTGCAATATTTGTCGTAATAATAGGTAAAGAATAACTCATCGCCTCCAGAAGAACCAAGCCAAAAGTTTCTCCATGATAAAAAGTCGGAAAAACAAAACAATCACATTGTTCAAAATATGGAGCTTTTTCGTTCCCATACTTTGGACCATGGGCAAAAACACAAGATTCTAGACCAAATGAATCTCGTTCTTTATTAAAATTACGTTCTTGAATATCAGCCCATTTCCCTACAAAAATACATTTAAAGATATGCCCAGAATCTTTAAGAATCTTACAAGCATTTAGTAATACATATACACCCTTTTCTCTCATCATATTAGACAAAAAGAAAAAAGTATATACTTTATTTTCAAAAAAAATCTTTTCATTATTCTGAGGCAGAGAAATTCCGTTAGGGCATGTAAAAATTTGATTTGGACTTAAATATTGTTCAAATTCAGGAATAAGCCGTTCTGACAAGAAAATGGTTTTTATTCCCTTAAAAAATTTAGCATACAACTTTTTATTATACCATTTTTCCTGAAAAGATTTCACTCCTCGGTTATGAAAATGCACAACAATTTTGCAGCCTTTCATTTTCAAAAAACTAATAACCAAGAAATCACGATAAAAGCCCCAATCCCATGAAGATGGTGTAACATAAACCAAATTAGGTTTCCATTCATCAACAATCTTCTTGATTTTGAAAATTGAAGAAAAGAGAAACTTTATTTTTTTTAAACTCAAATGTCCAACTTGACTTACATTAGTCGAAGCCGAAGGATTAAAATATCTACATTCAAACGATTCCGAAATTAACTTAGAATCATGAATATATTGCCCCATTTGCGCAGCTCCATGCATTGGAGGCGGCATGTGCATTATAAAAAGTACTTTTGGTTTATTTTTTTCCATAGCGTATTTACATGCATTTTAATTGAAAATTAAGTAACAAAAAAAATTTCATTCATCATTGGCCTTTTGTAAGGGTTCCTTTATCGCATTATATAATCTCTGAGCACAATGTGCTGTATCAAATTTTTTTTCAAATTCTATTGATTTTTTTCCAAACTCTTTCAAATCCACATGATGAAATTTATCAAGAGTTTCTATTAACGATTTTTGGTCAAATGTATCAAAAACAAAACCATTTACCCCATCTTTTATAAGATCCGTATGACATCCATTATATATACTTGTCGCCACAGGGAGACCGCAAGACATAGCCTCTGGTATAACCAAGCTCCAATTATCTTCTATAGTCGGCATTATATAAACATCTGCAACTGCATAATATTTATGTATTTGCAAATAATCAACGCGACCTTCAAAAAAAACAGACTGATAATTTACATATAACGAAACACATTCTTCATATAATTCACCATCCCCAACCACAACTAAGCTGTCATTAGGATATTTTTTAACATGTTTTTTCCAAGCACTTAAAAGATATTTAATTCCTTTACGTTCTATCAAACAACCTGTAAAAAGATAAACAATTCCCCCTTCGCCCCTCTTCAAACGTTTTTTCAAATCATTTAAGTCAGAACCATTCATCTGAGCAATGCTCTGACGAAGGCCTGCTCCATCAGCATTCATTCCACATATATGAATTTTTTCTCTCTTTATGCCAAGAGACAACAAATATTTTTTGGTTTCCGTTCCGTTTACCAAATATCCCGTTATAAACTTATCAGTTATCTTTCTATGCCATTTTAAAATACAACTTATATTTCGTTCCGTGTAGCAGGTTCGTTCATACCCCATATAAACAGGAACTCTGTGAAAAAACGCATAAAAAATTACCCAAGGAGTCCACTGAAAGAATCCCTCTGTAATTAAAATGGTTGGCCGAATCTTTCTAATTCTTGACAACAAACCAATCGTTAATGGAATATAATGTTTAGGATTACCACCAACAACATCAAATTTCATTAATGCTGTATTAAATACATGATCACCATCAAAGCCGAAAGCAATTCCACTCAATTCTTTTTCAATCCGATAAAGTGTTTTTTCAAAATAAGTTTGATATCGATTTTTTCCATATAACACGAAAAACTTTCCATGAAACATTTCGTTAAGTTTTTTATAAAACGGAATTCGATAATCTGAAAAAATAGGATTACAATACAACACCTTCATATTTTAGCTCCTTTTCTTTATAATACAGGGATTTCCATAAGCAATACAATTATCCGGAATGTCAGTTATTACTACAGTATTAGCCCCAATATTTACATTATTACCAATACGGATTCTACCGACAACAACAGCTCCTGAGCCTAAAGTAACTTTATTTCCTAAAACAGGTTTTGAACTATCTCCTAATTTTTTAGATCCAATCATAACATGAGGGTAACAAACAAAATCGTCACCAATACTCGAAGCGTTTAGATGACAGCAATCATTATGAACGAAATGAACATGTCTACCAAGAGTACAGCTGAATGGCAGTTTTAAACTTTTTTCCTCAGAAAGTATCCAAGAGTAAAAAATAGAAGTACGCCCCATTCGATGATAAAATAGATTTCTATTATGTTTTGCAAAAACTAACGTTCGAACCATATTTCCGTAATTTCCAAAATCACTCATTACAAGCTGTTTTTGAGATGATGTAGAAAGTAAATAAGCGACTTGCAAAGGAATAGTTCTCCACCAATTCAAAATAAATTGAATTAATCGCAATGAACTTTTAGCTTTATTTCCAACAAAAATATTTTCGTAATACATATATTTCACCAATTAACATGTGATATTTGTAAAATTCAAAAAATCTTTTTTATACTTTTCTTGTTTTTGCAAATATTTGGCTATATTCCTTCTAAAGTTTTCATAAGTATCAGGGTTCATAAAAGAACTTGGATTCAATTTCTCTATATCATCAAATAAAACACCAACCTGTTCATCCTCAATAAACTGCATAGCGAAAGTCCTATGTCCAATTACAGGAACTCCAGCAAACAAGACATCGAGAACAACTCCGCTACTTCTTTCCGCATAAACCCCTTTATAATTAAGCAAGCTATATCTCGCTTCTGACATATATTCTCGATAGTCTTCATCTTTTACAAAACCCAACTTTAAATCAATATTCGCTGCATTTTTGCAAACATTTTTGAGAGAATCAGCAATATTCTCATCACAAGGCTTTCCCGCAATAAGAATTTTATATTGAGTCCCCGCAAAACGTTTTGCCATTTCAACAACACCTTTATCGGGCCAAATAGAACCTATAAATATAAAATCATACCTTTTTTTATCATATGGAATTATATCTTCTGGAATTTTTTCGCCAGCAAAAATGTAATCTGGAACCAAACAATACGGCTTTCTATACGCCATTCCACTTTTTTCACTTGAAAGAACAAACCCTTTTATTTTTTTCTTGGCAAAAAAATAAACAATCTTTTTTAAGGCATTCGATATAGGATCCGTATCGTACGCAATTATATATATATTGTTCTTTTTGCATGCAAACAAGACTATTCCAAGAAATGCTGTGAATAATGCAGATTGCTGCACAACAACAACATCTTCTTCATTCGTGTTCTGAAATAGATATTTACAGTTTTTCAAAACATTAAAGACATTCTTTATTTTCCCATAGCATGATTTGTTTTCATAAGGGAGAAGAAATAAGTTTTCTCTTTTTATCTTACGCTCATAAATAGAACCACCAGCAATCATAACCTTTACAGAATTACTATAAAGGTCTAAATAATTTTGCGCCAATGAAAGATAATGACCACCACCATTATTGACGCTTTTTACATCTGCAAGAATAAGCCTTTTCATATCTTCCTTATAAATTTTGCAGGATTTCCACCCCAAATTTCATATTATTTCTTATCAAACCAGAAATTTCCACATAAAGTAATATTTTTCATACAGAATCATAATCGTTCAATAACAAAAAAATTTCTTCATCACTCATATTTAGGATTCGATTTGACAAGCAGCATCCCAATAATATAAAGAACATTATATGATAATATCGACATCCTATTAAATCAGCTATGAATCCGCAAAGGAACCACCCAGTTACAGAAACTGCAATACATTGCACAAAATGGTTCCGTGATTTCCATAGACCTTTATAAACAGCATATGCAAGCAATAAGAAATAAAAAAACACATAAACGATGCCTCCTCGCATTAAAAGATTTAGTAAAAGAACTTCAGAAGTCAGGCGACCATACTGTCCATTATAATCTTCGTCAAAATAATAAGAATAATAGTGAGCGTAAGCACCTTTGCCCCATATCCAACTTTTTGTTTTTGTTAAATCCAACGCCATTTCATGATACAAAAAAGTTCTAGTATCAGTAGAATAATCTTCTTTTCCTGTTTTTGTCTGAGCATATGTTTGAAATTCTTGAAAAATAGATCGTTCATTGATATTTTTTACAAATAACAAAGGAAGAAACAAAAAAAACGGCAATATTAAGCAAATAACACAAAAAAGCCTTGTAAAAAGAACTCTTTTTACTTTAAAAACAAGTACATACGCTATTAAGGCAAAACCACCCCAAATAACAAAGACTCTTGCAGTATTATCCCACATAGTAGCCCCAACAATAGCATGCACTATGGCGATTCCAACAAGAATTTTGTAATCTCGTTTCAAAAAAGGAATAAAAGCGGAAAGATTCAAAAGAAGATAGGCTAAAGGACATCTAAAAAACAAAACAAAAAAAGCCCCAAACAGCATATATATACGGTTAATACTCTTAAGACAAACAATGCTCAAAGGAACAGCCGCTAAATACGTAAATAAAGGAGGGTAAAAATGCAACGCACAATATTCATTACCAAATAAAGTCATCCATTTATTGCCGAAAACATACATATCAGGATCGAAATTAAATACGGAACGCAATACAGCTACAAAACCTAATACAAGAAGTATACGTAATATAACATTCGAAACAACATCAAAATCATTATTCTTAATAAGTGTATAGGGGAAAAATATCACTGACAAAAACATTATTATAGAATAAAATGCTTTAGCTGCACCTGGAGCAGAACTAGAGCCAGGCCAAATATTGAGAACAGTCGTAGCAATAGCGATCAAAAAAATTGACCTACTTAATTTTTGATAAATATCCATATTACAATATTCCTCGCATTACAAATCAGCTGCCTTTTGACATTTATTTCGCCTTTCTATCACATTTTCTTCGCAAATTCTAGAACTTTACCTCGTTCATTCTTTCCAAACAACACATAAAAACCGACTAACGGAACAAAGAGCAAATCAATCCCCATAGAGCAAACGAACTTAAACAAGCCACTTTCTGCCAGAGACACGCCGCCCTTCATAACAGCAGCACATACAGTGACCATAAAAATCGAGGGTATCAAGACGCCCTTAGCAAATTGCCACAAGGAGTATTTAAACCGTTGTTTGGCATAATACAGATTCACACAGCACTGCAATACGCCTATACCCATATTTACAAATATGGGCATGTAGAATGACATTCCTAATTTAAACAAGACAAAGATTACAGCAATTGAAGCAACGAACAAACTAGACATCCATATCTGTTGCTTAGCAATTTTTCCAGAAGCGTGGACTCCTTGATAATGGAAGTATGTAAAGGAACTGATATTTATGCTTATTAACGTCAGCGAAACCAATTCCGCAGCGTATTGCGGAGGATTTTTCAACCACAATTCCAGTATCCATTGTGCAGAAAAAACGATAGGAAGCGTAATCATCAATAGCATCAGAAATGTTATCTTTGTCCCAAAATTGACAAGTCGATGCATGCTCTTCAGGTCTCCGGCTCCATAGGATGCCATAATCTGAGGCACCATGGATGATTTGAATCCTAATACAAAAGCATTGACCGCATGTTGGACCTGAACGGCAACGGCATACGCGGCATTTATTGTCAGACCAAAGAACAGATTTATCAGCATGACCACGCCCTGCGTGTTCAAAAGTTGAGCAAGCACAGTAAGCAACAAAAACGAAATAAATCCAAGCATTTCTTTGATAAGAGGTTTGTCATATATCGGCCTAGAATGAGCCTCTGCAAAACGCCTTGCCATAACAACAAATGCAAGTATTCCTGCTGCAGAGACCGCAAGGTTCAACAAAGATAGGGCGATCAGCTTATCAAACGGCAACACAATCAAGAGATACAATGCCCCTAGCCGCAAGAATGCCTGAACAATTTCAACCATAGCCGTCTGCGAGAACATTTCACGAGCCCTCAACAAAGCCGAATACGGCACGGAAACGATACCCAAGCACATCGTTAAGGCACTTGCTTGGAAAACGATGTTAGCGGCAAACAATCTCTCTGGTGGAATGTTCATCTTTTCCAAGAAAAAAAATGCAAAAATTTCAATTAACAGCAATGTGACTAGGGCAACTGCTAAATGCAAAAACATGCCCACGCCAAAAATTTTTCTCAGCCGTTCATTATTTTCTCGACCAATTTCGTAACTATAAAACCTTTGTACTGCAGTTCCCATAGATCCGTTTATAAACGAAAACATGGTCACGATGCTGCCAACAAGATTGTTCAGTCCGTAATCTTGCACCCCCAACTGCTCCAAAGTGACTCGAACAGTAAAAAAGGAGATAAACATCGTAATAGCCAAACGCACATACTGCGTAATGGTATTCTTCGCGATTCTCTTGCTGTTTATCTGAAATGCCATAATTACGAAAGCAAACTCTCTGGTATCGGGGTGCCGTTCTTGAAGTTGTCTATACAGGCATGGTAGGCGTCAATCCATTTGCGGATGACTTGCTCATTGTTGACTCGTTCAGAAGCTGTAACGCCAGCATTTTCACGGATCATTTCTGCATACTTTTCATCATTCAACAACTTGAGCATATTCTCGGCCATGGCTTGATGGTCACCAATGGGCGAAAGGAGCACGGACTCTCTTTTTTTATTCAATTCAGGTGTAGCTGGTGTTATCACAGTAACAACAGGCAATCCATTCGCCATAGATTCGCGGATAGTTCCAGATATCGAATCAATTTTCAGCGGCAATAAAGCGAAACGAGACTTTTTTATTTGGCGAATTACATCCTCATGAGTTGGTTGTTTTCCCTCAAAAACGACATTTTTCTGTATTCCAAGTTCAAGAATTCTTTTGTCAAGTTGTCGTTTAAAATCGTCTGAAAAATCACCAACAACATCAAGAGTTATTGATTTTTTTTCTCTGCAAGCAATGGCAAAAGCTTCAATGGCATAGTCAACACTTTTGTTAATATTCAATGCAAAATAGACAAAATCAAACTCTTTTTTATCATAAGCAAGATCCACTGGTTCTGTTAGAGCCAAATTCGTATTAAGAATCGGATGTTTAAGTTTGATATTTTCTTTTAAATAAGGAACGAATTTCTTTGAACAAGAACCGACATAATCTACATGATTTAAAATTTTACGTTCGTTCTCTGAATTAAAAATGTAAGATTGTTCTGATATTGGATAATTTTCTTTAAAATTAGGATAAATCATCAATGTTTCCAACTGAACCAATGTAGGTATCTTTTTAGGAACATCTAATGCTGCAAGGGAATAGCTTGAAATTTCGGCACCTATTATATGCACTAAATCAGGTTTTATTTCTGCAATTTTTTTTATAATATAGGATCGATTTTTTTTATAAGTTCGTTTCAGAAAGAAAAATCTTTCTAGTGAATAACTAAAAGACGATCTTTCGTTTTTGAAAAAATAATAATGGATTCCATTTTCTACAAATACAGATTCTTTGTTCTGCATTTTATAACCAGGACTAATAACATGCCATTCAACTTCATCCGTAAACTTTTCGAATTCTTTTATGGCATTTGAGTTCCATTGTGCGAAGTCATATTCTTTTAATGGTTTTCGCAAAACAAATCGAACAACACGTTCAATCATCCCACAACCACATTTCAAATGCGATCGAACAAAAGCATTTGAAAAATGGCATAACATCACAACTTTTAATTTTGCCATACTACAGCACCTTAATCATCTTCAAGTATTCCGGCCATTCACCCATATCACGCCAAGCACCTTCGCTTACTGGAAAACAGCCCACGCGGCCACCACGATTTTTTACTTTTTCCATAAGATCCGTAATGTGGAAGAATGTATTTTCAGGTATTTCATCAATGAGTTCGGGATTTAACACATAAACGCCGGTATTAATCATATATGTTTTTTCCGGTTTTTCTTTTAAGCCCGTCATAAGACCATTTTCGCCGGTTTCTATGACTCCGTACGGAATGCGAATACTTTTTACCGCAGCGACTATCGTAATATCGTTGTTATTAGCCATGTGGTAGTCATACACATCGCGATAATCTTGATCAATCATGATATCACAATTCGACACAAAGAAAGGTGTGTTGATTTTGCCTTTAAGCAACGAAACGCTTCCGATGGTTCCAAGAGGTTTCGTTTCTTCAAAGAATTCGATACTATACTTATGTTCCAATTGATCCAAATAAAAACGCATCATATCGCTTTTGTAGTTGACGGACATATAGAACTGATTACATCCTATATTTTCAAACTGGTCCATTATTTCTTCAAGAATCGTCTTGTCTCCAATAGGAATCAACGGCTTAGGAATGACATTGGTTATAGGCTTTAAGCGAGTCCCTTTGCCTCCAGCCATAATAACAACAGGAAGATCAATCTTTTCACGTGTTTCTAAATCAGAATTATCAGAAAACGCATTTTTCCAGAAAATAACATCAACAAGATTACCGTTTTTATCAACCACAGGCATGCACTCGGCACGCAATCGACGCATTTTCTCTTTTATAGAATCAAGATTTTCTACATCCGATGCAAAAATTTTATTCAAATCAACAATACATGATACAGGAGAAGACAAATCAACAGCCTTGATTATCGCCCTTTGTATATCACCAATTGTTAAAATGCTTTTGAACAACTCCTTTTCAAAAACGAAAAGAAGTTTGCATTTTTCAGCATCCATTTTTTTTAAAGCATCTAGAATAGATGTTGAATATTGAATCGCACGGGATTGAATTTTTGCAATCATAAATAACCCATCTATATTTTTGTGTTCATAGAATTTTTATTTTCTAGACATCTTGCAGGATTGCCAACAACAACACGTTCTGGTTCTTCAATAGACTTCAGTACATTCGCGGCAGAGCCAACCATCGTCCTATCTGCTACACGAATAGCATCTCTTATGGTAACATTCAATCCTATAAAGCAGTAATTATCTATTCTTGCAAAACCACCAAAAACAACATTTGCAGAAATAAAATTGAAATCACCACACCGGACATCATGACTTAACACAGAACCCGAGGCAATTATATTACACACCCCTAGTTTACAATCAGGACCAATAAGCGCTCCAGGGAATGCAAGGGTTCCTTCGCCTATATTTTCATCAGCCGTATACACAATCGCAGTACTTGAAATATACGAAGCCACCTTATAATCATTTTTTTTACATAAATGGTATATTTTTTCCCTCAACGAATTCATTTGGGTATAGCCAATACCTATTATTAAAGAAAAATCATCCCTTAATACACTACGGAGATCTTCAAACGGAATAACAGGGATATCTAGAATTTCCTTACGGGTAATAAACTTCTTCTCTTGAGTAAACGCAACAACCTTATCTTTTTTTTCAAACGATATATACTTGCAAAGCCTTTCCGAAAACTGAGTATCTCCAAAAATTACCAAATTTCTCATACTTCACTTACCTTAATAAAAGCGTTTATTTTCTTTTCATATTCATTTACCAACGAATCAACATCGCTCCTAGACTCGCCAGCAACAATAAACTGACCATATCGATCTAATCCGCTTTTCATCTCGTTAATTTTATCACCAACTTTAAGTTTCAGATCAAAACTAACAACACCGGGCCATGACGGAACATCTCTTATTTTTTCATCAATAGCAGATACGCATCCTTGCGTCAAATGGAAAAAACAAACTCCAGATGCCTTTTCTACTCGTCCCGTAAGAGCATCAACAGTCTTACCCAAAGCAAGACAAAGCTGAAGGTCTTCGATATTGATCCCTGTTGACAAAGGAACCAATGTCGAGGTGATGTATCCACCACCCAAACGGGGACTTGTTTCGATTACAAAAATCCCGCGTTCATTGATTTTCAGTTCCGTGTGAGACGGACAATTTTCAAAATGCAAGGCTGCTGCGATTTTCGTGATAATGTCGCGAATGGCATCCTTTTGCACATCAGTCAAATTTGCAGGCTGTTTGTGTCCCAGTTCAACATTATACGGGAATTCAGTCGTTTTCTTTTCAGTAAACTGAATGACTTCCGTTTTACCGTTATAATGCAAGCTTTCAATACTGTATTCTTGGCCTTCAATGAATTCTTCTACAAGGACAGAGTCCAAATGAGAGTATTCAAGAGCCTCGTCAATGCAAGACTGCAATTCTTCTTGAGTGCGGCAAAGTTTTACACCGCGACTTCCTGAATTATCGCGCGGTTTTACAATGATTGGATACACAAAATCAGCTGTTTCCTGGGCTGATTTCACCAGGCGTCCCTTTGCGCAGGGGACTCCACCCGCGATAAAGCGCTGTTTCATCTGGTATTTGTCTGTTGACCATTGAGCGGTTTCTATGGAATAGAACGGCAAATTCAATTCCTTGGCAATACGGGCCATCATCACAAGAGGTTTATCCGTTGCCGCCGTCACGACAGCAGAAACGTTATACTTTTTTGCAACAGCGAGTGTTCCTTCGTAATCTTGTCCACCGACTATTTCAAAAGCATCGACATCATCTTTGCAAAAAGCGTCTGCACAGGGGTCAATGCCGACAACGAACAGCCCCATTTTGTGAGCCCGGCCGATAATCGACTTTTGCAATTCGCCGACACCAAATACCAGTATAGATTTCTTATCCATTGATTGCCTTATCTAGAGTTTCGCATATAAAATCAACCTGTTCCATGGTAAGCGCAGCATACATCGGGAGCGTAATTTCATGATCTGTCACATATTCCGTTTGCGGCAAAACTGCACCGTAATCCTTATAGATGGAGAACTTATGAATCGCCGGATAGTGAACACTCGTCTGGATTCCGGCCGCATGGATTTTTTCACGAATTGCATCGCGGTCTTCCTTTGAACCCTGAGTTAACACAACAGGCATAATGTAGTTTGACGTAAATTCTGTACAATCTGCAAACGGAACGACAACGCCTTTTATCTTGGAAAGATTTTCCACATACCTTTTGCGAACAAGAATTCTCTTTTCAAGGTCGCCAGGTAATTTTTTCAACTGTTCTATAGCAATTGATGCACGAATATCATCAAGGCGGAAGTTGTAGCCCAATTCAACGATATCATAGGCCGTTGCATGACCGGACGCTCGCTGATATGACATGGTCGTCATGCCATGAGATCGCATGAGTCTTGCCTTATTGGCAAGTTCCTCATTGTTCGAAATGAACATGCCGCCTTCACCCGTGCTGATGTTCTTGTTCGAGAAGAAACTGAACGCGGCACAATCGCCAATCGTGCCAAGTTTCTTGCCCTTGTATTCAGAAAGAGGACCATGGCAGGCATCTTCGATGACCTTAAGGTTATGTTCCTTGGCAATCGCCATAATCTCATCTATCTTGGCCGGATAACCCGCCATGTGGACAACTACAATCGCCTTTGTTTTCGGAGTGATTTTCTTCTTGACATCATCCGGGTCAATGTTGATGTGGTCCGGGCCAACAATGTCGCAGAAAACAGGAGTTGCACCAGCATAACGGATGCAGTTTGCGGATGCTGCAAATGTGAGCGACGGGCACAAAACCTCATCACCAGGGCCAACACCACAGACCAGACAGCAGAGGTGCAGTGCATCTGTGCAATTCGTGACACTTACTGCATACTTGACTTTCCACATATCCACAAACATTTGCTCCAGTTCGGCGCATTTGGGGCCAGTGGAAATCCAGCCAGACTTGATTGTTTCATAGGCGGCCTTGGCTTCTTTTTCGTCAAAGTTCAGATTGAATAACGGAATATCGTATGCCATGAGAATGCTCCTTGTTACATCTTCTGGTCTAAATTTTTGCCTCTTTCTTCGTGTTCAAAATTGGGAATAAAGCGTTTGATTGCATTCACAACTTCAGCTTTGGTAAAGTCTTCGCGAGCAAAGATTGTCTCAATTTCGTCAAAGAACTTTTCAATTTCACTCAGCGGACGTTTCTTCACTTCTTCAATAACTCCCAAGCTATTGAAGCGCTGCATATTCAGCTTTTCTCCGGGAACATAAAATTCCTCGTAGGCCTTTTCGCCGGTCGTATCACTCTTGAAATAGACTACCGGATACGTCTTGCTTTCGTAGGGCATGTCTGCTGCGAACTTTTTTGCTTCGTCATCTGAGGCGAATTCACGCTTGGTATAACCTTCGCTCTTTACGAATTCATCGCAGATCGCAGAGAAAGTAAGCATCTGTTCTTCACCCAGTTTCGGGAAGAAGATTTCACCGTTGTTGCCCAGAATGCAAGCCAGCATGCAAATCTGTCCGCTTTCTTCGGGCGACACGAAATAACGCTTGACATCATTCGGAGCGGCAAGGGGTTGTTTCTTCTGGACGCGATGCATCCAGCCATCCGGAAGCGAACCATTCGAGAAGGCAACGTTCGCAAATCGAGCGGTCGTCACCTTGAACTTGGTGGTATAGGCCATCACCAAGTCTTCCATGATTCGCTTGCTTGCACCCATGATATTTACAGGATTCGCCGCCTTGTCCGTACTCACGCAGAAGAAATGCTTGGGCGGATATTCGGCCAAAAGGTCCATCAGCTTCTTAGCCTTGATGTCATTATTTTCGATAAGCGCCTGAACAGAATACTTGTCCTTTTCGCTACGTACGTGCTTATGGGCGCTGAAGTTCGCTACTATGTCAAAACCTTTTTCTTCACGAAAAATCCTAGCAAAGATTGGGTCGGCAAAGTTGAGTGTATAGGCGCGGTATTCCGGCGGAACGACAAGTCCGTCTGTTGAACGCAGATCTCGCGTCAACTCGGCGAGGCCATTTTCATTAAGGTCAATTACTACAAGTTTAGCAGGCTTGAAACGGAGAACAGCCTTGATATAAGAGGAACCAATCGAGCCAGCACCACCAATAACGCAAACACTCTTACCTTGTATTTCTTCGGTAAGTTTTGCGGAATTAGCTTGTATATCACCTTCGAACATGCTCGAAGCGCGATGTGTTACACTGTCTCCAATAAACTTTGAAAGAACGAACATTATGCCGCCTCCGAATAAAAGCATTGCGAATCATAGCAACCCCTAGTTTGCAAAATCAAGTTATTTGCTAACGGTTGTTTGCCAAATTTGCAGAATTTTAACTTTTGGCCAATCTCGGAGTGTATATTCAAATCCTCAATAACCTTAGAGGAAGAAAAATCATGATTAAAAAAAGACATCTGCATGATTCTTATGTAAGATCTCTTCTCAAAGATCCAGCCCGTACTGCGGAACTTCTGCATCTTGCGGCACGCAAAAACACGACACTTGCTCAATTCTTGGCAACAGTAAATCTCGATTCCCTTCAAGAAATTTCCGAATCGTTCAGTGATACCATTTCTAATGGGAGTGGCGATGTCGCTTTCACGCTTAAGTTGTGCAGAAATTCGCCACAACCCGAAAAAGCCGAACTTTTGGTAGGTTTTATCGAAGAGCATAAGAGCTATCCGGACTCCGGTCTTATCCCTCAACTCATCAAGTACTGGTTTCAGATTATGGTTCGTAGGCAAAAGAACATTCCTACGGTAGCGATTGTTGTTTATAACGGGAAAGATTCTTGGAAAGTAGAAAAAGAGGTTATGTTTCCGAACTATCCCGAATACTACCATAAAATAGGGCTCCCGTTCATTTTGGAAGTCGTGGATGTCAGAGACATTTTCAACGAAAACGAGATTTCGCAAATTTCGCCCAAGATGGCCGTAGCTTTGGTCGCCTTGAAATATATTTTTTCGGGGGAGGAACTCAAAAAGCACCTTTTCCCTACAATTGCACGACTTAAATCGATTCCTCGTGAAGAGGCTGAGGACTTTTTGGCACAAACTTATGTATATTTGAAAGGATGGTTCAACGACAAAGAAAGGGAGATTTTCAAAATGGATTTTCTTAAGTGTAGCCAAGTTTACGGTTACAGATCTATCGCTGAAGCCGAAGAAGAAGAACTTGAAGCCAAGATTTTGGACACTAAACGTGAAGACGCACAACTCATGGTTGATGCTGGCATTTTGACCCCGGAAAAGGCGTCCGAACTTTTCAAGGTTCCTAGAGAAACAATCCACTCTAAGAGACTTTAACAAAACTGCTCTAGATTCTTCGACTACCGCAATCCACTTTACAGTGGATTGCGTCCGCTCAGAATGACAATTCTCTATCTGTTTCCGCTCTAGAGCCATCAGATTTCCTTACTTCACCAATCCCTTTTCCAGATACTCTGCCAAGTTCGTGCGGGTCACGCTCGCAACGTGGTCAGCGGCAACCTTGCGCATATCATTTTCGACCATAATCTGCACGAGCTGTTCGAAGCTTGTCGTTTGCGGGTTCCAGCCGAGTTCGGCCCTTGCCTTGGTCGGGTCGCCCCAGAGGTTCACCACGTCAGTCGGGCGATAGAAATCTTCAGAAACAGCGACGACGGTCTTGCCGTTCGCGATATTAATCCCTTTTTCATTCACGCCTTCGCCTTCCCAAGCAAGTTCAATGCCTGCATGTTTGAAAGCGAGAGTCGCGAATTCACGGACGGTGTGCTGAACGCCGGTCGCAATCACAAAATCTTCGGGCTTGTCGTGCTGCAAAATGAGCCACATGCATTCCACGTAATCCTTGGCATATCCCCAGTCGCGGAGGCTATCGAGGTTACCGAGGAACAGGCAGTCCTGCTTGCCCTGGGCGATGCGTGCTGCGGCAAGCGTAATCTTGCGGGTCACAAAGGTTTCGCCGCGGCGTTCGGATTCGTGATTGAATAAAATGCCAGAACAGCAGAACATGTTGTACGCTTCGCGGTATTCCTTGACAATCCAGTAGCCATAAAGCTTGGCCACGGCATACGGGCTATACGGGTGGAACGGGGTGTTCTCGTTCTGCGGAACTTCTTCGACCTTTCCGTAAAGTTCACTAGTGCTGGCCTGATAAATGCGGCAGGTCTTTTCCAAATGGTTCGTACGCACGGCTTCAAGAACGCGAAGCACGCCGGTGGCATCAACATCGGCGGTAAATTCCGGGGAATCAAACGAAACCTGCACATGGCTCTGGGCGGCAAGGTTATAAATTTCGGTCGGCAGCACCTTGCCCACCACCTTCACGAGGCTCATGGAGTCGCCCATGTCAGCGTAATGCAAATGAAAATTCGGTTTACCTTCAAGATGGGTTATGCGTTCACGGAAGTCCACCGAAGAGCGGCGGATAATGCCGTGGACCTCGTAGCCCTTGGAAAGCAAAAATTCAGAAAGGTAGGAGCCGTCCTGTCCGGTGACGCCTGTGATTAATGCGACGTTGCGTTTTGTCATGTTTTAAGTTTCCTAGATGCTTCGACTTCGCTGCGCTCCGCTCAGGATGACACAGACGGCCATAATCGTTATGCCTTCAAAGATTCCTTGTACCAATCAAAAAGTTTCTGCACGCCCTCGTCGATTTCGACTTTGTGCGTCCAGCCAAGGCTGTGGAGCTTGCTCACGTCGATGAGCTTGCGCGGGGTGCCATCGGGCTTGCTGGCGTCAAATACGACTTCGCCTTCGAAACCAACCGCCTTGACGACGAGTTCGCTGAGTTCGCGGATGGTGAGTTCCTTGCCCGTGCCCACATTGATGTGGCAGTTGCGGATTTCGCCAAGCTTGGGGATTGCACCGCCGCGGCCAGTGCTGTGGTTGCGGTCAACGGCTCCATCAACGCTTGCACCGTAATGCACGCTGGAGTACTTTTCGATGCCGATGATGTCGCTGAAATTCACGTTCAAAAGCACATGAACGGAAGCGTCGGCCATGTCTTCGCTCCAGAGGAATTCGCGAAGCGGCTTGCCGGTACCCCAGAGGGTCACCTTGTTGTTCTCGATGCCGTACTTTGCGAGGACTTTCAAAATTTCGTCTTGGGAGGCGTTGCCATTGATGCCTTCGACGGGGCGCTTGTCCATATCAACCTTAATGCTATTCCAGTCGTTGTCGTGGATGAGCTTCGCGAGATAGATCTTGCGCATCATGGCAGGCATCACGTGGCTGTTTTCCAGGTGGAAGTTGTCGTTCGGGCCGTAAAGGTTCGTGGGCATCACGGCGAGGTAGTTAGTGCCGTATTGCAGGTTGTAGCTTTCACACATCTTGAGGCCCGCAATCTTTGCAATGGCGTATTCCTCGTTGGTGTATTCGAGTTCGCTCGTGAGGAGGGCGTCCTCCTTCATGGGCTGCGGGGCGTTCTTCGGGTAGATGCATGTAGAGCCGAGGAACAAGAACTTCTTCACGTTATGGGCGTAGGCTTCGCTGAACACGTTGCACTGGATTTTCATGTTCATCATCATGAAATCGGCACGATAGAGCGAGTTCGCCATAATGCCGCCAACGAATGCAGCCGCGAGCACCACTGCGTCGGGGCGTTCTTCGTCAAAGAACTTCTTGACGGCATACTGGTCGGTTAAATCGAGTTCCTTGTGGGTGCGGCCAACAAGGTTGTTGTATCCGCGGGACTTGAGATTATTCCAAATGGCAGACCCCACCAAGCCGTGGTGGCCTGCTACATAGATTTTTGAAGATTTTTCTAACATAATTACATCCACCCCTTCCGAGCCAAACGCTTGCCCTCTGCATAGTGCCTAAAGCATTCAAATCCATTCGCTATTGAACGAATAACATAATCTCGATAACTAAACCACCTCGTCTTGAAGAATTTCTTATTAAACCGAAGCATCGCCTTGAAATAATTCCAACCGCTACGTTGTTCATAAAAATCTTCACGGACGCGCTTATATACCAGCGGTTTCTGGATGTTGTACCCCTTTGCACAAATGCCTAGAAGCCTAATAAAAAGGGCATAGTCTTCGGCCAAATAGAAATCTTCATAATTTCCGCAAGCAAGCACCATTCTTTTTTTGACTAAAACCGAAGAGTGAGCCATCGGTATTTTTCTTTTTGCAAACCTGTATATCTGTTCGGGTTCTTCTGGAAACGAGTGATGAGCCACAACATTGTCCGTGGAATCCACAAACTCGTCGATGACGGAGCCTACCATATCAACTTTTTTTTCAAATAATGCAACAAATTCTTCCTCTATTCTGGTCGGTACGGAATACCCATCAGCATCCATGCAAGCGATAAATCCATGCGAGCATGCGAAAACGCCCTGACGTAAGGCAACCCCCAAGCCAACTTTATCCAACAAGGGTAATATTTTGATTATTTCGGGATATTTTTCCTTATATTGGTATATCGTAGCATCCAAATCTTCAGCCAACAGACCATTCTGCACCAAAACAATTTCATCCGGTTTTACAGTTTGGTTGAGCATGCTGTCCAAAGCAGTCGAAAGCCATTCGGGCTTCTCCGTATTGTTTACACAAAGCAACGCACTATAAGCAGAAATACTCACTTCACTAGCTCCATTTTAGCGTCGCAAAGCGAGGTATTGCTCGAAAAATCCAATGTTTATATCTTAGAACTAACAAAAAACGAGAAAACACACCTCGCAGTTCGCGGGGAACTGCGGTTATTAATCGTTGTTTCTCTTGTTTTGAAAAAGGACATTTCTATGAACAACTTTTACGCTGAAATTCGTGCTATTCTAGAATCAAACGCCAATAAACTCTCAACGTATACGTACAGAACTTACATGTCGCATTTACATAAGCTACAAATTTATAAACCCGAAGTGGATTGTTCAGAAATCAAGGAAACTTTTGTACTCGGGTACATCGAATTTATGCGGTCGCGCAACAACAGCGAAGGAACCATCTACCGTTCTCTTTCAATTCTCCGCATGTTTGTCAAAATTCTAATCCGTCGCCATAAAATCAGTATAGACCCGATGCAAAACATTTCGCTCAAAAGGGCGAAATCCCGACGAGAATTTTTGGAATTGAATGAATTAGAAAAACTGTATTACAGTTTCCGCTTGCAAGCATCTAAACTCAATTACGGAGAACGCGAGGCTATACGAGCTTTCTTATTCTCTTGCTTTACTGGACTTCGTTATTCAGATCTCAAAAACTTGACATTGCGAAATGTACAAAATGGAAAAATACGTATTATCACGCAAAAAACAGGTTCGCAAATCTACATCCCAATACCAAAACAAGCAATGGAATTAATCTATTATCAGGACAGTATGCGTTTGAAGGATGCGACAGGAACCGTATTCCATGTCGTCAACAACTCCACATTCAATAAAAACCTCCGTTCGGGATCAAAAAAACTCGGCTTTCAACACTATTTGCATACGCATCTTGCTCGCCATACATTTGCAACATCATGCATTACGTTCGGAATGCCTATAGAGGTTATTTCCAAAATGCTGGGGCATTCCAACCTGCAAACAACGCTAATATATGCGAATTACGCCAATTCTGTCATTGACCGTGAAATGAAAAAATTTCAATTAAGCATACCCAAGCTATAGCTTTTTATGATAAATGTCCGAATATCATGTTTTATAAAAAAGATTTCTGTGAGAAAATTGACATTTTTTGAGTTTTACCCCTTGTAGGTTTTTTATAATGATGTATATTTTATTTGTGTAATTCGTGTTTGCAATATAGGTTCGTATTTTGTCATATTATTGCGAAATATTTACTTTTGGTAGAAAGACCGCAGTTCCCCGCGAACGGCGGTCTTTTATTTATCAGTCCAACAATTTAAGCAAAAAAAAAGCTCTCCGCACGGGAGAACCTTTAAAAATTAGAATTACATTAGAACTTAGATAGACATCTTGAACGTCCTAGAGCCGACTTCGCTGGAAGAAGATTCCGGCGCTTCTTCACCAATCTTGCCATTCACGTCCCATTGCTTTATGAAGTTCCAGATATCCGAAACATCAGCCTTGGAGGGGCTGTGGCCACGGCCAGGGAGCTTCAAATGCTTGATATAGACACCCTTGTCGCAGGGGCCCCAGGTGTACATAGTAGCACCTGAGTTTTCCGCATTGGGATAATTGTTCTGGACTTCAGCCTGAGACGGGCAGTGGAACTGGTCACGGTAATTCTTGATGAAACCTTCCACCTGACTGTAATTCAATACATCGTCGTTCGTTCCATGCGGATGGATGATAGGAACCGGGCGCTGAGCCTTCGAAGCACCGAACACATTCGTGCCGGAAGTAGGCGCAAAGGCTGCAATTTTATCTGTAATTTTGCTCATGGAATGGTAAGTGAACATACCTCCCATCGAAAAGCCCGATAGATACACGCGCTTTGTATTGATTTTGTAGTCCTTTTCCATCTGGGCAATAATTTCGGTCATCCACTTGGAATCCTTGTCACCGCTGATATCCCAGGTGTTCATGCCCGTACCACCTCTCGGATAAACGACCACAAAGCCAGCCGTATCGGCGACCGCTTCCCAATGGGTATTGGACTGCTGGTAGTTGGGATCCTGGTCCATGCCGTGGCACGATATGAGCAACGGGCTATTGTCCTTAAGATTGGACGGTGCATATACATGGATTTTTCTGCCCGAAACTGACATTTTCTTGTAGTCGTTCAGAGATTTTCCACCACCTCCGCCCCAATTTCCACCGCCTCATTAAGCGAAAGAGAGTGTTGCTGCAATGCAAACTAGTAAAGGGAATTTCATTTTTGTACTCCTCAGTTTTCCTTTATTGTTTACTCTTCGTTTCACTCCGAACCGCACCCATAAATAATTTATACCAAACACATTTAAGAACCTCATCGACGAG
>JAEEGI010002563.1_pt1 | contig 44389 bp, 48 predicted proteins | sample 8958751 | NCBI WGS metagenome assembly JAEEGI01 (sample SAMN16246545, study PRJNA631951) | gut metagenome | biome: gut microbiome; feature: rumen; material: KS-attached | host: Bos | place: Iran: Karaj | collected 2018-10
ATTGAAATGAAGATGTCCGATTTTTGTTGCTCCAAACATGGGATTTCAGTTTGAGAAAAGTAACCATCGAATAGCCGATTTGTTATTGAAGCAATATACAAAAACCACAGGTTGCACTGTGGTTTTTGACTAAACAATTGATAATGTTGTAATTAATTGTCAGGATAAGGGAACTCATCAGGTTCCTGATAGAACTGGTCGATGCTCATTCCGGGTCTGACAAGACGGATGCTGTCATCAGTGGCATTGATTCTATAGATGCCTTCGCCTTCTACAAATACGTATGTAGCTCCTGTGAGACCTATTGAGTCCATGATGTTTTCAACCTGGAATGAAGCCATATAGCCGTCACGCATGATCCTCTTGTAAAGGATGTAGCCTCTGTTGAGATCTGTATCTCTTCTGTAAACCCGGTCAGTATCGTCGTAATACAGATAGCTATTCAAAGCTTCAAGATTGGCGAAGGCTACAGGGTTTCTCATGAGTTTAAGGGAATCTTCAAGAGGCTGGACATTTGAGATGAGAGTATTGACTCTGTACAGTTCGTCAGACAGTCTTTTAACATCAGCCTTATTTACAGCAAGTTCCTTTGTCAGCGTATCAAGTTCTTCGTTCAAAACAGCTATCCTGCCAATGTATTCCTCGTTTTTATCTGCGCTTGTATCGACTGAATCCTTGTACAGTTCATATTCTTTCTGAACTGCTGCAAGTTCGGCATTAACTGAAGACAGTTTGTTTATGATCTCAGCATTCTGTGCACGTTCTTCATCAAGTTGTTTTGTAAGAGCAGCAACCTCTCCGGTAAGTTCATTTACTCTTGTTTCGTCAATGATGACGGTGGGGGATGCAGGGGTGTCAGGTTTGCCATTGTTTTTATTGTTTGCGTTGGCCAGCAGGATGGCCAGTACTATAACTGCAATTACAAGAACTGCTACGATCACCATCCAGAGGTTGATATGAAACCTTTCAAAAAACGGCAGAGAAGAATCGTAAAACTTATATTCCTTGTCTTCGGAATTATCTTCCTTTGAGGCCTTTGTTTTCTTATTATTCTCTTCGTTCTTGGGTTTGCAGTCTTCGCAGTAGAATTCGTCGTCGCTGATGGGCTTTCCGCAGTTTTCGCAATAGGCCATGATAAACCTCCTGACATATCTCTGAAACGTTCTGAAAACGTATATCTTTCTATTTCGTAGTATACTTTTTTAGTAGGACAACTATCAACAAATTAAACGGAAAAACAGACATAATTCTATATGAAAAAAATCGCAGTTGATTATCTCGGATGCAAGCTGAACCAGGCTGAATGTGAAGACTGGAGTCAGATACTTACGAATTACGGATACGAGATCGCTCCTGTCGATAAAGATACGTGTCTCTATATTCTGAATACCTGTTCAGTCACCAGTATGGCCGATGCCAAATCCCGAAAGACTGTCCGTTATATCAGAAAAACATATCCTGAAATAAAAATAGTTGTTACCGGATGCTCTGCCACTGAAGAGATGAAGGAAGCCGGTGCAGATTTAGTCTATTCCAATACTGAAAAGGACAGGCTTATTGCTGATCTTCTTGAAAAGGGCATTATTTCAAAAATATCTCCCAATAACAATGATCACGTAAAGAACCGTTCAATGATAGAGATACAGCAGGGGTGTCCTCATTTCTGCACCTACTGTATCGTTCCTTACAAAAGGGGATTATCTGTTTCCAGAAAGCCTGAAACGGTTATTGAGACGATAAATGACCGTATAGCGAATAATTACCGCGAGATAGTTCTTACCGGCACGGAAATCGGATTATATTCTTCAGAAGGGTTAAACCTTTATTCTTTGACTGAAAGAATACTCAGAGAATGCAAAGGATTGCAGAGACTGCGTCTTTCTTCTGTCCAGCCGTTTGAGATAAACAGGGAATTGCTTTCCCTGTATCAGAACGACGATCGTCTATGCCGTCATTTCCATATTTCAGCACAGTCAGGTTCGGATAAGATATTAGAAACCATGAACCGTCATTATACGAGAGAGTTTTATCTTGATAAGTTGTCTCTTATCAGGGATATGCTGCCTGATGCGACAATAACAACAGATATCATTGTCGGATTCCCGGGAGAAACATCTGATGACTTTGAAGATTCTCTTTCTCTTGTCAGTGAAGCGCGATTCCTCAGAACTCACGTGTTTATTTTTTCTCCCAGGAAGGGGACAAAGGCATATTCTTTTCAGGGTAAAGTCCAGAACAGCATTCAGAAAGAAAGAAGTATTATTCTTAGAGAACACGCAGCAAAGGTTGCTGAATCTGTAATAAAAGATAGAACCGGTAATAAAGTATCTGTTTTGTTTGAACAGAAAGAAACCAACGGTTTATATTCCGGTTACTCAAAGGAATATATCAGAGTATATGTTTCATCATCTTCAGATCTAACCGGTCAGATAATGGACGTTGAGATGACAGATCTTTATGCGGATGGAGCCAATGGAACCATTTTCAAATAAAACCTGCGAGGAATAAGTAAACGCTGCCTCTCCTTTTCGTTTTTTATTAATTATTTCTTATTTTTTGTCTAGTAATGACTGTTATAGTGTGAGTAAAAGAAAATAATTGATAATATCACGATACAGTGATATTATCTGATCGAAGAGGATAATCGGAATTCCGGTAATTTCAAGGTTTTATGGAATAGTAATTAGATTTTATTTTCTCCAAAGTGAACATAATCCTCCTCATATTCATGCATTATATAAGAACTATGCAGCGGCAATTGAATTGGCAACTGGGGATGTTATTGATGGAAATCTTCCTCCAAGTAAAGTTAGGCTTGTTAAAGAATGGGTCAATAATCACAGAGAAGAACTGGAAGAAATGTGGCAGTCTCAGGTATTTAAAAAAATTGATCCGTTGAAATAAAAGGAGTATGGAATGTTTCATAAAATTAAGTGCGTTTTTACCCTCCCCGGAAATGAATTAAGTGTTCAGTTTTCCGAAGGTGTAACAAAAATATATGATGTAAAGCCTCTATTCAAACGTATAAAAGAATTTAAAGTTCTGAAAGATAATCCTGAATTGTTTGAATCCGTATCTGTGGATGTCGGAGGATATGGAATCGTATGGAATGATGATTTGGATATTTCCTGTGATGAGTTATGGGACCACGGCACTGAAATAAAAACTCCTTTTGATGATATTATTGCATTGAGTGATGCAACACAGCTTTGGGGATTAAATGAAAGTACGTTACGCAAAGCTATCTCTTATGGAAAACTAAGAAACGGTATTGATGTGTGCAAATATGGCAAGCAATGGGTCGTCTCAATGGATGCCATGAACAGGGAATACGGAGCATCAAAACGTATTTAAAACGAAATAAAAGCTTTTCAACAAAAAGGCAGGAATTTCTCCTGCCTTTAGAATTAATCTTCGGTAGCTGTTTCTTCTCTGTGTCGTTCTCTGTTTCTCATGGTCTCGTTCAGGATCTTCTTTCGCAGTCTGATTGATTTCGGTGTGATCTCAACTAATTCATCTTTATTGATAAAATCGATAGACTGTTCAAGACTCATTACTACAGGAGGAACGAGCTTGATGGCAATATCTGCGGTTGAAGATCGTACGTTTGTCTTCTTCTTTTCCTTGCAGACGTTGATTGCAATATCCTGTGATCTGTTGGTCTGACCGATGATCATGCCTTCATAAACTTCAGTATTGGGACTGATGAAAGTGATTCCTCGTTCCTGTGCGATCGTAAGACCATAAGACAGAACTGTTCCGCCTTCACTGGCAACAAGAACTGCAGACCTGGTGGATGTCAGATTTCCTTTCTTCGGTTCAAAATCCAGGAAGACTGTATTCATGACTCCTTCGCCACGAGTAGCCGTCATGAACGGATTCCTGAAACCGATAAGCCCTTTGGTCGGGATCTTATAGACAAGTCTTACGTTGCCGTTTCCGTCATTGATCATATTGCGCATTTCAGCCTGGCGTGATGCAAGCATTTCTGTTATCACACCGACATGAGTTTCCTTGGTATCGATTGTCAGTTCTTCAACAGGTTCCATCTCAACGCCGTCAACGATCTTGGTAATGGCTTCAGGCTTTGAGATCTCAAATTCATAACCTTCTCGTCTCATGGTCTCGATCAGGACTGACAGGTGTAATTCACCACGGCCTTTAATGATGAATTTATCCGTATTACCGGTATCAAGAACTCTCAGTGAAAGATTTGTTTCAAGTTCCTTCATGAGTCTTTCTCTGATCTGACGGGTTGTAGTGAATTTGCCTTCACGTCCTGCAAACGGTGAGGTGTTTACTCCCAGTGTCATTTCTACTGTCGGTTCATCAACATGTATTCTGGGAAGAGCATCCATATGTGCAGGATCAGTCAGCGTATCTCCGATATCGACTGTTGACACTCCGGTAAGTGCAATGATATCGCCCGCTGAAGCAGATTCTGTTTCAAGTTTTTTCATACCGTAGAATGTAAAAAGCTGTGCCACTTCAAAAGTCTGGGTCTTGCCGTCTTCATACATGCAGGCAACTTTGTCATGAGGTTTGATGGAACCTCTCCAAATCCTGCCAACGGAGATCTTGCCTTTGTGACTGTCATAATCAAGAGTTGATACCAGCATCTGGAAAGGACCTTCCTCGATCGCAGGAGGAGGTATGACCTCCAGAATGGTATCAAGTAAGGGCATCACATTGGTGCCTTCTTCTCCAAGGTTCTTTGTGACCCAGCCCTGACGGCCTGAAGCATACAGGATAGGGAAGTCCAGCTGATCATCACGTGTTGCAAGTTCAAGGAAAAGATCCTGGGTCAGCTGAATGACTTCATCGACTCTGGCATCTTTTCTGTCTATTTTATTGATAACGACAATAGGTTTAAGACCGCCTTCAAGAGCTTTCTGAAGAACAAATCTGGTCTGCGGCATTGGCCCTTCCACGCTGTCAACGATGAGAAGACATCCGTCTGCCATACTGATGACTCTTTCGACTTCACCGGAGAAGTCAGCGTGTCCCGGGGTATCGATAATGTTGATCTTTACGTCTTTGTAGTTGATGGCTGTATTCTTGGCCATAATTGTGATGCCTTTTTCACGTTCCAGGTCTCCGCTGTCCATGATGAGGTCTCCCACATCCTGGTTGTCACGGAATACCTTGGATTGTTTAAGAAGAGCATCGACCATAGTGGTCTTGCCATGATCTACATGGGCGATTATTGCAATGTTCCGTATGTCGTTTCGATAAGCTGTCATATGTTTCTAACCTATATATAAATTCACAAAAATTTATTATACATAATCGTATTTATTCGTGTAAATTGCAGCCCTTCATGAGTAAGCGGAAAAAGGAAACAGGAATAGTTTAGATTAAGTGGAACAGTCATGATAAACTTTTATTTGAGACCAATGTGATTTTAAGGTATTTATTGAATGACTTACCTTAAAAGGCTGATCAAAGGATTAGAAGAATAACATCCATTGAAGTTTTTGTAAGAAGGAAAGTTATGGCAGATATTCTTATAACAGGCGGTTGCGGTTACATAGGTTCACACACAGCAGTTGAATTCATCAACTCTGGTATGGATATTGTTATCGTCGATAACTTCTCAAACTCAGACAGAAGTGTACTCGGACGACTGCAGCAGATCACAGGAAAACGGATACGTTTTTATGAATGCGATGCGGCTGATCCCCAGGCTATGGATAGAGTTTTCAGTGAAAACAGGATATCAGCAGTCATTCATTTTGCCGGTTTCAAAGCGGTAGGTGAATCTGTTAAGAAACCTATTGCTTATTACCGCAACAATATCGATTCGACTCTTACTCTTCTTGAACTCATGAAGAAGCATAACTGTTATAACTTTATCTTTTCTTCATCCGCCACAGTCTACGGAGAAAGCAAGGATATGAAGCCGTTCACCGAAAATGATGAAGCAGGCAAGTGTTCAAATCCATACGGCAGAACAAAATATATGATCGAAGAGATACTAAGAGATGCAGCAAATGCAGACGATAATCTCTCGGTCGTTCTGCTCCGTTATTTCAATCCTATCGGTGCTCATGAAAGCGGACTTATAGGTGAGAATCCCGTAGGTATTCCGAATAATCTGATGCCTTTCATTACGCAGGTCGCGGTTGGCAAACTGCCTAAACTGCGTGTTTTCGGAAATGACTATCCGACACCGGACGGATCATGCATAAGAGACTATATCCATGTTGCCGATCTTGCTGCAGGCCATATGTCAGCACTTCTGTATGCCGAAAACCATACGGGCTGTGAGGTCTTTAACCTTGGGACAGGAAAGGGTACCAGTGTCCTTGAAATGGTCGAGACATTCCGCAGAGTCAATGATGTCGAGCTTCCGTATGAGATAGCTGACAGAAGAGAAGGGGATGTTCCTTATTGTGTGGCAGATCCGACCAAAGCCAATAAAGTGCTTCTTTGGGAATGCAAAAAGACTCTTGATGACATGTGCCGTGATTCATGGCGATGGCAGAAGAACTGCATCGGCTGAAGATCTTTTATTTCTGAATTAAGATAACGAACTCTTGACTAACGGAAAGTTTGTCTTTATATTATAACAAAGTTGTATAACATCGATATGTAACATTGTTGTATAAAGAGTATGCCGCCGTCTGTTAGATATTCAAGGGAAGAAATAGGACGTGAAGCCTATGAACTGGTGAGAGAGCAGGGTATCGATGCCCTGACTGCACGAGACCTGGCTGCGCGTCTGGGCGTATCTACAAGACCTATCTTTACGGCATTTCTCAATATGGATGATCTTGAATCCTTCATAAGAGAGATGGCATATTCGGAAATTGATGATGCGATCTCATCCTCTGTCACAGCGAAGTCTTCAGTTTCAGACATAGGAAGAGCATTAATTAGATTCTCAGAAAAGGAAAAGAATATATGGGATCTTGCCTTTTCAGGATCAGGAACAAATGTCAGCAGTAAAGACAAGAAAAAACTATTCCCGCAATCTACGGCAAAGGCTCTTTCCCTGATCAGAAGTAAATGTGCATTATGTGAAAGCGATGCGCAGTTTGTTCTTATGCACTTCTTTCTGTTTGTTATCAGTATCTGTTCGTTTTCTTCTTCGTTCAGCATCGATTTAAAAACCGCTGAAATAAAAAAGATGCTGGACGATGAATACAACGCATTGGTTCTCTATGTAAAAAATAAAAATACATCAGCCATAATATTTAATGGGGAAAAATAAAATGGGTGGAAAGATTGTTGTGGTGATTGCATTGGAGGTATGTAATGGGTGAGTTTTTCAGCAATATTTTTCCTGAGGCACTGATAATTCTGGGAATAGGAATCGTCCTGTTCGTGATTATCTACTTTGTCGCACGCTGGCTGTATGATCACTTCGTCAACAAGTGATGGTGTGAACCAGGCCTGTTTTATTGTTCAGCAATGGTTCTGAGATTTATAGTGCAGTTCCTTTTGCCGGGATTGTAAACCGGCTCATATCATTGCCTTCCAGTTCCAAAAGGGCTTTCTTCCGTTGGATTCCTCCACCATATCCTGTAAGACTATCATTTGCTCCTATTACCCTGTGGCATGGCACGATGATGCAAATCGGATTATGACCAACTGCGCCGCCAACCGCCTGTGCGGACATTCTGTCGAGTCCGCGCTCCTTTGCGATTTTTTCCGCGATCCATCCATACGTGACCGTTTTCCCATAAGGAATCTCGCACATGATCTCACCGACACGGTTGCGGAAATCGGAGCCTACCAAATGGATTTGAGGGAAAAAGCCTGGATCATGACCCGAAAAATAAATATCCAGCCATTTTTTCGTCTGATCAAAATAGTCCGTTTCACACCGACGAGCTCCCTTTTGCAGACCATGCCCGGTATATCTGGCGCCTTCTGTGAACCAAAGACCTGTTAATCCCTGTTCATCCCCGGCAAGCAAAATGCTTCCCAAAGGGGATTCATAATCATTTGTGTATATCACTGCTTACATAAAAAAACTCTCTTCTGCAGGATGCAGAAGAGAGTTCATACATTTAGTTCTCTAATAATCTAAACCAAGCTGGAGGGCTTTGAGGTTTGAATCGATAAGATTGGCTTTTTTGGGAGGAACGACCTTGCTTACGGCAGCCTTTGCATTCTCTACGGATGCAAAACCTGTTTCCTTAAGCAGTTTGCCGGTAAGCAGGATATTGGCCATACCTTTCAGACCGTTCTTTTCGGCTATCTCAGTGGCTGGAACATAAAATACTTTGAGATCTGTTCTGTCGACTTTTGTCGGTATGATGGATGAATCAACAAGTACTATTCCGCCCGGCTGAACATGACCAATAAACTTTTCCAGTGAAGGCTGGTTCATTGCAATGAGAGCGTTCGGGGTCAGCATCTGGGGAGAACCGATCTGTTCATCGCTGACACAGACACTGCAGTTGCATGTACCGCCTCTCATTTCAGGACCATATGAAGGAAGCCAGCTTACATGCTTATCTTCGATCAGACCTGCATATGCAACCAGTTTACCTGCAAAGAGAATACCCTGACCGCCAAATCCGGCAAGCATCAATTCAAGTTTAGTCATTTTTCTGCTCTCCTTCTTTGATGTCCTTGTAAACTCCCAGAGGATAATATGGGATCATGTTGTCCTTAAGCCACTGGATGGCATCAACGGGACTGAGACCCCAGTTGGTGGAACAGGTGGATACGACTTCAACGATGGAGTATCCGAGCTTTTCCTGCTGATACTGGAAAGCCTTCTTGATTGCTGCCTTGGTCTGATGGATATGTGCTACGCTGTCGACTGCAACTCTCTGTGCAAGAGCTGTGCCTGAAAGCGTGGATAACATTTCGCATACTCTGACGGGATAACCGGCTGTTTTGACATCTCTTCCGTAAGGAGTGGTCTGGGTGATCTGTCCGGGAAGGGAAGTAGGTGCCATCTGACCGCCCGTCATACCGTAGATTGCGTTGTTGATAAAGATGACAGTGATGTTTTCGCCTCTGGTTGCTGCATGAACTGTTTCGGCAGTTCCGATGGCTGCGAGATCGCCGTCACCCTGATATGTGAATACTATATTGTCGGGATTGGCACGTTTGATACCGGTGGCGACGGCAGGTGCTCGTCCGTGAGCTGCTTCTGCCATGTCACAGTTGAAATAATTGTAGGCAAATACTGCGCATCCGACCGGTGCAACACCGACGGTTTTTCCTTCAATTCCCAGTTCATCGATCACTTCCGCGATCAGTCTGTGGACGATACCGTGGCTGCAGCCGGGACAATAGTGGAAGACTTTGTCAGTAAGGGCATGTGGTCTGTCAAATACTACAGTCATTATTATTTACCTCCCTTGCTGATTTTTCTTATTTCTTCGAGTACTTCGGCAGGGCTGGGAATAATGCCGCCGGCTCTTCCGAAGAAATCGACGGGAGCCCTTCCGTTGACTACGAGTCTGAGATCCTCGACCATCTGTCCCATGTTCATTTCAACTGCCAGATAATGCTTGATCTGTCCTGCAGATGCTTCTATGAACTTCTTGGGATACGGCCAGAGCGTGATACATCTTATAAGACCGACTTTGATGCCCTCGTCTCTTGCCTTGTCGATCGCACTCATGGCGATTCTGGCGCTTGCACCGTAGCTGACTACTGCAAATTCTGCGTCATCCATTTTGTATAACTCTGCACGCTGCTCGTTTTCCTCGATCTTTGCATATCGTTCATATCTTTCAATGAGGATCCTTTCGAGCTCAGGAGGATCAATGTACAGGGAGTTGATCACATTGTGAGGTCTCTGCATCTTTGTGCCTGTGAGAGCCCATGGTTTCTCGACCTCTTTGGGTTCTCCTTCCTTGAGTTCGATCGGTTCCATCATCTGTCCGAGCATACCGTCGGCAAGAAGCATTGACGGCATACGGTATTCTTCGGCTTTTTCAAAACAGGTCTCAACAAAGTCTGCCATTTCCTGAATTGAAGAAGGAGCCATTACGAAAATATGAGAATCTCCGTGTCCGGGAGCCTTGGTGGCCTGGAAATAATCACCCTGGGAAGGCTGGATACCGCCGAGACCGGGTGCGGCACGCTGTACATTTACAATCAGACAGGGAAGATCTGAACCTACAAGGTAGGAGATGCCCTCCTGTTTGAGGGAAATACCGGGTGATGAGGATGAAGTCATGGCACGTTTTCCGGCACTTGCAGCTCCGTAAACCATGTTTATGGCACTGATTTCACTTTCTGCCTGCAGATAAGTTCCGCCGACCTTAGGCATCTGTTTTGCCATATATGCCGCAACTTCAGTCTGCGGGGTAATGGGATAACCGAAGAAATGTCTGCATCCTGCTCGGATCGCGGCTTCAGCCAGGGCTTCGTTGCCCTTCATTAATACTTTCATTTATTTGTCCTCCCTTTCAACCTTGATGACGATGTCAGGGCACATCGTTGCACATGCAGCGCAGCCGATACACTGTGAGGGATCAGTGATCATCACTGAATGATAACCTTTGGCATTCAGTGAAGGGGACAGTTTAAGAAGATGCAAAGGACATGCATTAACACAAAGTTCACAGCCTTTGCATCTTGATTCGTCAATAGTGAGTTTGCCTTGTTTTGCCATTGAATTCCTCCCTATACGATTTCCCAAGGGGTCAATACATAACTGTTTATCTTATACAGATTTGAAAACACGTTTTTTATTATATACTCTTTTTCTTCGCTGTATACGCTGAAAAGAAGGGGAAGTCCGGTTTTTTCCGACAGATCCTCTGACAGCTTCAGTCCCTTCCTGAAAACATCCTCATCTGTATCATGTTTAAGATTGGTGTTGTTGATGATATGCGTTATCTTAAGATGCGATGCAGCTTCGATCTCTCTCATTATCTCTTCGGCATCTTCAATGTTGAGAGTTTGCGGACGCATAAAATTGACGACATAGAACATGTTGTAGCCACGGCTGATTATGTCTCTGCTGACAGTTCCCACGGCAGTCGATCCCTGGTCATCTCCTCCGGCATCGATAAGTACCTTTTTATCAAATATGACGGATGTCCTGACATCACTGGGGATGAAAGGCACATCAAGATTCGTATTGGCAAAGAAAGGGGAAATCACTTTTATTCCGTTCTTGGTGAGCATGTTAATGTAGTCGGATGAACGGAAGAACGGATTGACCACATCGAGATCGATTATGGTCTCGAAATGCTCCTGAATGGCAAAGTTCAGCGACAGGCTTGTTTTGCCGCATCCGTAATGCCCGGTTACAATCGTGATTGGCTTTGCATCAAATACGTTCATAATGTCTTGAATTATATTTCTGAAAGATAGATAATTCTAGCATATCGAATATATGGAGATGTGAAATGAAAGGTTTCTTCAAAGAGTTTCGTGATTTTATTCAGCGTGGAAACGTCATCGATATGGCAGTCGGTATCATCATCGGTGCGGCTTTCAAGGACATCGTCGATTCCCTGGTAGACAATATTCTTTCTCCTATCCTCGGTCTCTTCCTCCGGGACGATTTCAATGCACTTGCCTTTGAAATCTTCGACGTGAAGATCGGCTACGGCGCATTCATTATGGCCATTATCAACTTCCTGATCATGGCATTCATCCTCTTCCTTATCGTTAAAGCTTTCAATAAAGTAGCAAGCCTCGCAAAGAAAGACGAGGAAAAACCGGTTCCCACCACACGAAAGTGCCCTTACTGCTTAAGCGATGTTCCCATTGCAGCTACTAAATGCTGCCACTGCACATCTGAACTTCCTGCTTATGTAGCAGAACCGGAAGAAGCAAAAGCCGAATAATTTTTATCTTGGGCGCAAAAATGATGCCTAGCTCATGCCTGAAAAGCGTGTTGCTAGGCATATTTATATAATGCTATAATCTCTCCTGTATTTTTTAAAGAATAAAAATTATAGGAGAAAAAAATGTTAGATCCACAGAAAAAAGCGGAAATCATTGAGAAATACAGAGTCAATGATAAAGACACCGGTTCCGCAGAAGTTCAGATTGCTGTTTTGACCGAACGAATCAAGCAGCTTACCCGACACATGACCGACAATGGTCACGATTACCATTCAAAGCGTTCACTTCTTAAACTTGTAGGCCAGAGACGACATCTTCTTGCTTATCTTGAGAAGACTGATGTTAATCGTTACAAGGCATTGATTGCTAAATTAGGTCTCAGAAAATAATTAGCAAGACTACAAGGAGATAGATTTTTATTATGGTACCTCATTACTATGAGACGACCGTAGCAGGCCGTAAGCTCTGTGTTGAGAGCGGAAAACTGGCTGAACAGGCCCAAGCTGCTGTAACTGTGCGTTACGGTGATACTATGGTTCTCGTTACATGCTGTGTAGCTCCTGAACCCAAGGAAGGCGTTGATTTCCTTCCTCTTACAATCGAGTATCAGGAAAGACTTTATGCCGCAGGTAAGATCCCCGGCGGTTTTATAAGAAGAGAAGGCCGACCCAGTGAAGATGCTATTCTTACTTCACGAGTCACTGACCGACCTTTGAGACCTCTTTTGCCCAAAACATGGCGAAGAGATATTCAGGTCGTCGTTACAGTTCTTTCAACTGACCGCGACAATGATCCCGATCTTCTTTCCATTTTCGGTTCATCACTTACTTTGGGTATGAGCTGTGTTCCTTTCGCAGGACCTGTCGGTGCCTGCCGAATCGGCTATATCAACGGTGAATTCATTATCAATCCTACTCTTTCAGAAATGCCCAACAGTGAAATGGATCTTGTTGTTGCGTCAACATCTCAGGATGTCTGTATGATCGAAGCAGGTATGAAGGAAGTTCCTGAAAATATCGTTCTTGAAGCTATAAGACGGGCTCATGAAGCCAACCAGGAGATTATCAGATTCCAGGAGATGATCATCAAAGAGATCGGTCTTCCCAAGGAAGAAGCTCCGGTAATCGAACATGATCCTGAACTGGTCAATGAAGTCATCCGAATCTGCGGTGATGATTTACGAATCGCAATGTCCAATCTTACCAAGGCCACACGTGCTCCCGGATGCGATGCGATCAAAAAGAAACTTATCGAAGAACTCGGTGAAAAATGGGATCCTTCTGAGATACTTGATGTTTTTGATAAGCGTATCAAGTTTGAAATCAGAAATTGCATTCTTACCAACCATGTCCGATTATCAGGCCGAAAACTCAATCAGGTCAGACCTATTACCACTGAAGTCGATCTGATCCCCAGAGTACATGGTTCATCCCTGTTCACCCGAGGAGAAACACAGGTCCTCAACATTGCAACTCTCGGTTCACTCCGGGACAACCAGAAACTTGACGGACTTGGCATCGAAGAATCAAAACGATACATCCATCACTACAACATGCCTCCTTATGCCAATGGTGAAGCCAAGAAGTTCGGTGTCCCCGGACGACGAGAAATCGGTCACGGTGCACTGGCAGAAAGAGCACTCCTTCCTGTTATCCCCAGTGAAGAAGAATTTCCTTATACTATCCGACTTGTTTCTGAAGTTCTTTCATCTTCAGGTTCAACATCAATGGCCAGCACCTGTGCATCAACCATGTCTTTAATGGCTGCCGGTGTTCCCATCAAGCGAATGGTCGGCGGCATATCAATGGGTCTTATCACCGGAGACAATGGTGAATTTGAAATTCTCACCGATATCGAAGGTATGGAAGATAACTATGGTGATATGGACTTCAAAGTCGCAGGCACCATGGAAGGTATTACCGCTCTTCAGCTCGATATCAAGATCCACGGTATCACCATGCCTATGATCGAAAAGACCATCTGGCAGGGCAGAGAAGCCCGAGAACACATTCTCGGCAAGATGAGAGAAGCTATCTCTGAACCCCGAGCTGAGCTTTCTCCTTATGCTCCCAGAATGTATAAGACAACTGTCGATCCTGATAAGATCGGAGCTATCATTGGTCCCGGAGGCAAGACCATCCGTGCTATTACCGATGAAACCAAGACTACCATTGATATTTCAAATGATGGTACAGTCGTGATCGGTGCAACTGATGCTGCCATGGCTGACAAAGCCCTTAAGATGATCCAGGAACTTGGCAGAGAAGTTAAGATCGGAGAGATCTTTACCGGTAGAGTCAACAGAATCGAACCTTTCGGTGCATTCGTTGAACTCGTTCCCGGCAAAGACGGCTTGTGCCACATCAGCGAACTTGATATTCACAGAGTCGGCAAAGTTGAAGATATCGTCAAACTCGGTGAGGATCTGACCGTTAAAGTAATCAGGATCGATGCCCAGGGCAAGATCAGTGTTTCACGAAAAGCTCTTCTTGATCCCGATTATGAAGCAGAAGACCGACCCCGAAAACAGTATGGCCGACCTGCACATGACACTTTCAGATTCGATAAAAACGATTAGTTTATAAAGAATTGTTTAAAAAGGACCTTTAGAGCAGTCTGAAGGTCCTTTTTTTTCTTGATATCAAAATGCCTTTTGAAGCATAATAACTTCCATAAATTCAAGGAGTAACAATATGAGCGGATATCGAGTAGCAATAGTTGGTGCAACAGGTCGTGTGGGACAGGAATTTCTTAAGATTCTTGAAGAAAGAATTTTTCCTATCTCTTCACTGTCTCTGTTTGCCTCAGATAAATCAGCAGGAAAAAAGGTCAAATACTGCGGCAATGAATATACTGTTCAGGAGACCACTGACGATTCATTCAAAGATATAGACATTGCTTTTTTCTCTGCAGGTACCGATATTTCCAAGCATTTTGCTCCTATAGCAGCCAGGAGCGGAGCTGTGGTTATCGATAATTCCGCAGCATGGCGTCAGGATCCCGAGGTTCCTCTGGTCGTACCTGAAATCAATCCTGAGGATATAAGTCTTCATAAGGGGATTATTGCCAACCCCAACTGCTCAACTATCCAGATGGTCGTAGCACTCTATCCTCTGCACAAGGTCAACCCCATAAAAAGACTGGTCATTACAACTCTTCAGGCTGTTTCAGGAACCGGTCTTCCTGCTATCAATGAGCTGAATAATCAGGTCAAACAGTATGTTGCGGGCGATACCATCACAAGTGCTGTTTATCCTCATCAGATTGCTTTCAATCCTATTCCTGAAATCGATGTCTTCCTTGATAGCGGTTATACCAAGGAAGAACAGAAAATGGTTGATGAGACCCATAAGATCATGCATGCATATGATATTAAGGTTTCTGCAACCTGTGTCAGAGTTCCTGTCTTTGCCTGTCACAGCGAAGCTGTTTCAGTTGAATTCACCAATCCGATCGAACCTGCCCGGGTCCGGGAGATTCTGGAAACCGCTCCCGGAGTCATAGTTCAGGATGATGTAAGCACACATACTTATCCTCTGGCTATTGATTGTGCCGGTAAGGATGCATCATATGTCGGCAGGATCCGAAAGGATATCTCCTGCGATAACGGTATCGTCATGTGGATCGTTTCAGATAATATCCGAAAGGGCGCAGCACTAAATGCCGTCCAGATCGGTGAATACATGATCCATAATGGCATGATCTAGAAACAGTTTCAGGAAGATCTACAATAGATACACAAAGTGCCTTGCTCTGCCCCAGAGTAAGGCACTTCTTTATATTATTTCTTTAAAAAATGTAATTCCTGCGGAAGAATCACAGTAGAGAATGAAGTTCCCTTTGGTGCTACAATTCAATCATAAACCTTCAACGCATGGGGAGTTAACCGGTGAAAGATGATAGTGCATTAATTGAACAAAGACTTCAGAATCTCAAGAATTTTTATCTGAAGCTCGGAACTTTCATCGATTCTCTGCCGCCTTTTATTCCAGGAAAAGCCAAAAACGTCATTAAGACTACTATCTTCAACGATAAGGATCTCAAAAACCTCATTGAAGGAATCGATTCACATCGTCCTCCCCGTGTTTTTCTGATTGGCAGGACCGGAGTCGGCAAAAGCAGCCTTATCAATGCTCTGTTCGGGAATTACGTTGCAGAAGTCAGTGATGTCAGATCATGTACACCTGAAGCAATCAGATATGAATGCAAGGATAAAGACAGAGTACTCATGGAGATACTGGACACACGGGGGATCAACGAGTCCGAAAGAGTCATAGACAGTGTATCAGCCGAGGAACAGCTCGTACGTCAGATCAGTGAATTCTCTCCCGATGTGGCAATTCTTATGCTGAGCTGCACTCATCGCGATGATGTTGATGATGACATCGATTTTCTTATTAAGATTGCAGAAGAATACAGCAGGATCAACAAGGTCAGACTTCCTCTTGTCGTGGTTATCAACAAATGCGATGAGATGGCTCCTGCCAGATTCAAAAAGGCTGAAGAATATCCTGAAAATAAGATCAGAAAGATCAATGAAGTCGTACTGTATTACAAGAGCATAATTCTTAATAAAGGGCTTAAAATCGATAACATCATTCCTGTTTCATCACTGATAGACTGGAAGACAGCGGACGGTCTCGACGTTGATGTCGATCAGATCAAAAACCTTCCTCCGAAGGATATCGATAACATCGAGATAGGCTTTGATGGTAGATATAACATCCAGCAACTGTTTGATGTCCTCGAGAATTCAATCACGGATGTTGATGCACAGATGGGACTCAGAATGGCTTTCCGTCTGGAAGAGATAGTAAAAAGAATGGCGAATCAGCTCACTAAGATTTTTGCGGGTCTGTCTGCTACGGTTGCACTTACTCCGATTCCTGTAGCTGATATCTACGTACTTATTATTCTTCAGGCTGCCCTTGTATCACTGATCGCATCACTGAGCGGAAGGGAAGTGTCACTTGATTCTGCAAAAGAATTCATATTCAGTATGGGCGGTGTTATCGGAGCCGGTTTTATATTCAGACTTACTGCCCAGCAACTTTCCAAGCTTATCAATGTTATTTTCCCAGCAGCGGGTTCTGCAGTCAGTGCAGGTGTTGCAAGCGCAGGAACGATGTCTGTCGGAAGAGCTGCGACATCATATTACATTGAAGGAAATGATATAAAGGAAGTTCGCAAAAAGTTCAAAGAATTGCAGCAGAGTCAGAAAAACAAAAAGAAATAACATATCCTTTTTGTTTTATAAAAGTGCTGCTTTATCGTGTACAATTATTCTATGTCTCGAAAAGTTGTTGTTACAGGAATAGGATGCATCACTCCGGTCGGAAATGATGCTGATACCACATTTACATCTTTAGTGGCAGGACAAAGCGGTATCAGTCCTATTACTCTGTTCGATACTTCGGATATCAATGTCAAAGTGGCAGGAGAAGTGAAAGACTTCAGCCCGGAAGATATTCTTGATTCCAAAACAGCATTGCACACAGACAGGTTTGCTGCATTTGCGATCAAGGCATCAGATGAGGCAATCAATGATTCGGAGCTTACTGCAGATGATCTCGAAAATGCAGGGGTCATTTTCGGATGCGGAATGGGCGGAATCGATACTGCTTTCAATGAAACGATGAATCTTCTGGATAACAATGTTATGTCTGCGTTTTCAGTTCCGATGATGATAAGTGATGCAGCATCTTCCGCGATTTCTATCCGTAATGGAATAAAAGGTACCAACATAAATGTATCTTCTGCATGTTCTTCCAGTGCAGATGCCATAGGTCTGGCTGCAACAGTCATCAAATCAGGAGATAGGGACATAATGATCGCAGGCGGGGCAGAAGCAATAATCAATCCGCTCGGAATCGTTGCATTTGATTCATGCAAGGCTTTATCCAGAAAGAAGGATCAGACAGCATCAAGCCCGTTCAGTCTTAATCGTGACGGTTTTGTGGTTGGTGAGGGCGCGGCCTGTCTTATCCTTGAAGAAGAACAGCATGCTGTGAACAGAGGAGCAAAAATATATGGAAGGATCCTTTCATACGCTTCGACTTCTGATGCTTATCATGTTACTAAACCTCTTCGTGATTCTGAAGGCCTTCAGCGCGCTTTGAAAGCTGCTCTCGAAAAAGCCGGTATTGATACCGTTGATTACATCAATGCACACGGCACTTCAACAAAACTAAATGATGTTAATGAAACAAACTGTTATAAAAATGTATTTGGAAATAAAGCATATGACATTCCCGTTTCGTCCACCAAGTCCATGACAGGTCATCTTATCGGTGCTGCGGGTGCTTTGGAAATCATGATATGTCTCTGTGTTATTAATTCCGGTATTATTCCACCGACCATTAACCTGAATGATCCTGATCCTGAATGTGATCTTGATTATGTGCCTAACGTAGCCGTAAAAAAGAATGTCAGGACTGCTCTTTCATCTTCAATGGGATTCGGAGGGCATAACAGTGTGATAATAGTAGGCGGTTACGATGGAGAATAGTTTCCGCTGGACTGTTTGCGAAGTCGTAGATGACGGCTGTGAACTTAGAAAAAAATATCCGTCTGTAGTTTGTCAGCTGCTTTATAACCGCGGTATAAGGACTCTCAATGAAGCTGAAGTATTTCTCTCTCCCGAAAAGGGAATAATATATGATGCTTTGCTTTTGCCTGATATAGCAAAGGGTGCAATGCGAATATACAATTCGCTGTTATCCGGAGACAAGATAGCAATATACGGGGATTTTGATGTTGATGGCATCACAAGCACCTCAATTATGTACAAAGGTTTGAAGAAAATCGGTGCCGATGTCATAACTCACATTCCTCATCGTTCCCAGGAAGGACATGGACTGCATATCCCGTTTCTTGAGGATCTTTATAAGCAGGGAGTTAAACTTGTTGTCACAGTAGACTGCGGTGTTACGTGTGTGGAGGAGATAGCCGCTTTCAAACGAAAAATGGATTTTGTGATTACTGATCATCATCTTCCGACCGGACCTGTTCCTGATGCTGTCGCTGTGATCGATCCGTACCTTGAAGGATCTCAGTATCCGTATAAGGAAATTGCAGGATGCGCTGTGGCATTCAAACTGCTCACGGTATTGTACTCAATGCTCGGAAGACAGGATGAAGTATGGGAATTCATTGATTTAGTGGCATTGGGAACTGTATCCGATGTCATGCCTCTTCTTGATGAAAACAGAACCCTTGTCCAGAGAGGGCTGGAAGTTCTCAAGAATTGTAAACGTCCCGGAATTAACGAGATAATGCGTTTGTCAAAGACAGAAAAAAGCTCTGTCGATGTTGAAGATATTTCTTTCTATATCGCTCCAAGACTCAATGCGGCAGGCAGACTGGACAGCGCAGAAAAGGCATACAGACTTCTTATTACGGATGACGAGGAAGAAGCAGCAGAACTGGCAGAAGAACTGGAAGCACTCAACAAAGAAAGGCAGAGAGAAACTGCCGCTTCCTGTACGCTTGTTGCTGATAAGATAAAAGGCCACGAAAAAGAAAACTATGTGATCATTACCGGTTCGGAAGAGATTCCTGTCGGTATAGCAGGGCTGGTTGCCGGTAAGCTCTCTGAAAAGTTTCATCTTCCGGCTCTTGTGATGCATTTTGACGGAGAAAATGCACATGGTAGCTGCAGGAGTATTCCTGAATTTGATATTACAGAAGCTCTTGGTCAGTGTTCGGAATATCTGATCCATTTCGGAGGACATTCCCAGGCAGCAGGGTTCTCAATTGAACAGAAGAATATTCCTGCATTCACTGAAGCAATGAATAAAATTGCAAAAGAAAAACTGGAAAACCAGGATCTGAGACCAACTCTGCTTATTGATGCCGTTGCTGATCTTAAAGATATCAATATCGATCTTTTTGAAACTGTTTCGGCGCTTGCTCCATTCGGAAACAGTAATCAGACACCGTTATTTCTGACCACAAATGTAAGACCGCAGGAAGTCAGAACAATGGGCGTCGGGGATAAACACCTTAAATTCAAGGGAATTCAGGGAAATACTTCAAAGGAAGTTATAGGCTGGGGATACGGTAATATCTCTGAAGATCTCGAAAGACCTGTGGATATAGTTTACACAATGAAGATAAACGAATGGCGCGGCAACCGTACTATCAATCTTCTGATCAAAGACATCGCCTATCATCAATCTCTTTAAAAAACTGTTTTCTAACTCAGTAACCTAAACTATCATTGTATTAACAGCTATAAAGATTGCGCTTTTGTGGAAAGAGGTTGAACAAATGAGCGGAAAACTGGGTTTTGGTCTGATGCGGCTTCCAAAAAGGGGAATTGGAATCGATATAAAACAGGTCAGTGAAATGGTCGACATCTTTCTCGATGCCGGATTTACATATTTTGATACTGCTTTTATTTATCCCGGGTCTGAATCTGCTATAGCCAAAGCTCTTGTTAAGAGACATCCCAGGGAGTCTTACACTCTTGCTACAAAACTGTTCGCAACGGCAGTACCTTCAGAATCCCTTGCAAAAAAAGAATTCGAGACAAGTCTTAAAAGGACAGGTGCCGGATATTTTGATTATTATCTCCTTCATTCTTTGATGGAGAATAACTATAAAAAGTTCGATAAATTTCATCTCTGGGATTTTGTGAGGGAAGAAAAGGAAAAAGGCAGGATCAAACATTATGGTTTCTCATTCCACAGCGGTCCAGACTTGCTTGAAAAACTGCTTACAGAACATCCTGATGTGGATTTTGTTCAGCTTCAGATCAATTATGCAGACTGGGAAAACCCTTCTGTCAGATCACGTGAAATCTATGAAGTTGCAAGAAAACATGGCAAACAGATAGTTGTCATGGAGCCCGTTAAGGGTGGAAAACTTGCCAATCCTCCTGATGAAGTGAAAAAACTCTTCGATGAAGTTGCTCCCGGTGCATCCTATGCATCCATGGCAATCAGATTCGTGGCTTCACTTGATGGTATATTGTCTGTCCTATCTGGAATGTCGAATATTGAACAGATGAAAGATAACGTTTCTTATATGAAAGACTTTAAACCTCTTTCTGTAGCTGAAATGGAAGCTGTTAAGAAGGCACAGAAAGTGTTTAATGCATCCGCTGAGATTCCGTGTACAGCTTGTCATTACTGTACTTCAGGATGTCCAAACAAAATACCTATTCCTGAAATATTCGCCATAATGAATAAGCGAACCGTTTCCGGTCAGCTTGAACAGACTGAGAAGGAGTATAAAGACCTGACGAAAAACGGTTGCGGTGCGGCAGACTGTGTTGCATGCGGACAGTGTGAGAGAGCATGTCCTCAGCATATTCCCATCGTCAAAGAACTCAGGAAATGTGCGTCTTCAATTAGATGTGATAGCTAGACTTAAAGTGATATCAAACATATAATATTGTGCGTAGTATTTTTAATAATGCTCTTATGCAATTGTGTAAAGCCGATACATGAGAGCAATTATTTATGGCAAAGAAAAGATTGTATTATCATGTTGTGTGATGATTTGAATTATATAGACCCAGAGCGAACAGATGCGTAAAAAAATCAGATTCTTTTCGCTTCTGCTGGTTATTTTAGTAACAGTTTTCTCCTCAGTTCCATGTCTTGCTGCCGATGCTTCAGACAATGGCAGGGATGATATTCGTATAGGTGTTTTTGAGTCAGATAAGTATTGCTATTACGACAAAAGCGGAAATCTGAGAGGATATTCCGTTGATATCTCAAAAGCAATTGCCATCTATGGTATGTACAATGCCGTTCTTGTTCCTTATACAACAATTAGTCAGATGGAAGAAGATCTGAGATCAGGCAGAGTTGATGCACTCATTGACTTTATACATACCGACGCAAGAGACAATGAATTCATTTTTACATCCAGACCTGTAAATGAAGAATACATAATCCTGTATACAAAAGATGATTCTGACCTTAATGCTGATGATATTTCTGAGATAAACGGCCGCAAGATCGGTTATATCGATAAATCCGGTTACATTGATAGCTTTTCTGATTTCTGTAAGGAAAATAATATCAGCGTATCTACTATTGTTTATCAGGATGGAGAGATGCTGAATGAAGCACTGAACAAAGGTGAGATTGATGCAGCTCTTACAGGAAGCAGTATTTCAAACGGACACAGGAATTTCTATAAGATCGGTATGGAACAGTCATTCTATATGCTCAGATCTGACAATACAGTATTGCGTGACCGTATCGATAATGCCTTTGAACAGCTTGTTGCTTCCAACCGAAATTATTTGTCTGATATGTATTACAAATATATAGAACCAACTGATAATGAGCAGATGACTTTTTCTGTTCAGGAATTGAAATATCTGGATTCCCATCCTGTTATCACTGTGGCTCTTGTAAAAAATGATACCCCGTTCTCATCTGTCGGAGAGGAAATTGCGGAAGGTATTATTCCTGCCTATTACAGAAAGCTCGGAGAAAAACTCGGAGTCAGTTTTATATTTGCGTTATATGATACAAATCAGCAGGCTATTGAGGCCGTGAACAGGGGAATAAATGATATTGTTGGTCATTACTATGGCGATATTATTATCGCTGAGCCTCATGGACTGATAGATACGCATCCGTATGTCAGTGAATCATGTGCCATCGTCAAAAAAGAATCCTTTACGGGTACTCCTGTCAAAGCTGCGGTCACTGTAAAAACTCTTTCGATTTTAAAGGAACGCTTCGGCGACAAATATGTAATGACTGCTTATAAGAACATTGAGGACTGTATCAAAGCTGTCAATGCCGGAGCAGCAGATTGTTATATCGATTCAATGACTGCCGCAACATGGGTCCTCAATAAATATACGACCAGTAATATTAACCTGATGGTTATCCCTAATTCCAGTATAAGTCTGCGTGGTGCTGTCAAGAGTGACAATCTTGTACTTCTTAACATATTGAACAGTGCAATTAATATATCCCGATCAGAAATGGTTCAGATTTCAGCGGAGAATACTGCTGTTGATATTCACGACTTCAAATCTTTATTTGAAAGGATCCCGACATCCATCGCTGTCGGTGTTTTCATTGCTCTTTCGGTTCTGGTTATTTCTCTTATTGCTGCACTTATAATGCTTTACCGTTTTAACAAAGAAAGAATGGCTGTTCTTAACAAGAAGGTCGATGAAGACAATCTTACACATGCCGGAAGTCGTGAGTATGGTAACGAACTTCTTCGTCAGGAATTTGATTATTTCCAGAAAACAGGTGTAAGTTCTCTTTATGCTATGTTTGATGTTGATCATTTCAAGGACAAAAACGATAGATTCGGTCATGAATATGGTGACTATGTTCTTGTAAAACTGGTACAGGCACTTAAGGACAGTATGCGTAATACTGATACCATAATCCGATGGGGCGGTGATGAATTTATTATAATTTGTCCTCAGGCAATACCTGAGTTTGCCCCTAAGATCCTTAATAAGATTGTTAACACTGTCCGTAACACGGATTTCACATTTAACGGACACACTGTCGACATAACTGTCTCCGTAGGAGGCGGTTTCTTCGAAGAAGGGGACAGGGCTATCGAGCATATGCTGCGCCGTATTGACAAAGCATTGTATAAGGCCAAGGAAACCAGAAATACCTGGCACCTGGCAGGTGCTGAGGATACCCCCCCCGAAAATGAGTAAGGAAATAGCCGCTTAAAGAAGAACTGCTGGGAATCGAAAAGACTATTCGGTCTATTTAAGACTTCTTTTTCTTATGATCTTTCTGATAATGGTCAGTACCAGAATAAAGATACTGGCTCCGAATAATACTCCGCAGCTGTCAATGAGCACATCAGTCAGCATGCCTGCTCGGCCTGGTACATATAGCTGGTGTATCTCATCGCTGAATGCATAAAGAACGCCTAAAACAGATGCGGCAATAAAACAATATGCATTGCTGCTTTCTTTAGCTGAAAATGCATCGATTGAATGAATCATGAAACACAGGGAAAAACCGAAGGCGGCGTATTCTGAAAAATGACCTATTTTGCGGAATACTATATGGATCGTATCCAGAAATTCATCTGCATTGGGCATATTGACCCAGCCCGGATGGAATATATTCAGGACGGCTTTTGTGATCTTCAGACTGAATGATGCCGATTCTTCTCCGACAGATGCGGAAAATCCGAATATGATATATCCGATACAGCATACCAGTAGTACAGACAATATAAGTTTAAATATTTTCATCTGAATTTCCTAATATAATGCTATTAGTTTAATGATTTTTTCGAAAAAAATCTTCAGAGTATAATTTAATCATCTGTTAGGAGGCATAATATGAATCTTTTAAATATGCTCATGAAATCGTTTACTTCATCCTCTTCACTGGGGTCAATATCTTCCAATACCGGAGTCTCAACAACAGGTGTTTCCAAATTCATTACTCTGGCTCTGCCTGTGCTTCTGAGATATCTTACAAAAAATGCTTCGTCAAAGAGCGGTGCAGCATCTCTTCTGAATGCTCTCTCTGAACATACCGAAAAGTCTGCAATGTCCAGTCTGATCGGCAAAGCAGATGTCAGTGATGGTAAAAAAATTCTTCAACACATTCTTGGAAATGATGTTAACGGAGTCATTGAGACACTGGCAGAAAACAGTAATTTAAGTTCAAATGGAGCCAGCAGTATTCTTGAGAATATCGCTCCGGCACTGCTGTCAGGTGTATCTGCGGCAACTAATACATCATCTGCTCAGTCATCAACATCAAGACGTGTTACATCCAAAACACCGAAGAAAACGTCAGACGATATGGATCTGACCAGTCTGCTCGGAATATTCGGTGGCGATATGTCATCATCTAATAAAGACATCGGTGATGACCTGCTTGGTTCATTATTCGGAGCAGCACCTGCCAAGAAGACCGCCACCAAAGGTACACGAAAATCATCTTCATCAGATTTCGGACTGGGAGAGATATTCTCCTTGGCAGACGATACTGCCGATAACGAAAAGGTTAAGACAACTGACGGAACTGAACTGCTCGGTTCACTTCTTTCTGCAATGAAAAATCTGTAGAGTTATTTTTACTTAAGATTAGCTGAAGATACATTAAAATGAACGATTCAATTAAAGAACTGACTGAAAATGCCGTTGAGTTCAGGGATGAACGCAACTGGAAACAATTCCATACACCCAAGGATCTTGCTATTTCCATATCTCTTGAAGCTTCTGAGCTTTTAGAGGTGTTCCAATGGTCAGGTTCAGATACGGAAGTAGATACTGACAAAAAGCTCAAAGGTGTCAGGGAAGAACTTGCTGACATTATTATTTACAGCCTTCTCATGGCACATGATCTTGATCTGGATGTATCAGAGATAGTGAATGATAAGATTGCCTTGAACCGCAAAAAGTATCCTGCTGATCAAGCATACGGCAGGGCAGACAAGTATACTGCATATCAGGATTAATTCATCTGTTTTTTTGCTATAATAACCGTTAGCATTTCACGGGGAAGTGTTGGAATTGGCAGACAAGCATGACTTAGGATCATGTGCCGCAAGGCATCGGGGTTCGAGCCCCCGCTTCCCCAGTCTAACATTTTTATCAATTCATACAATTTTTTAACTATAAAAAATTCTTTGTTTGACTAAAAAAAGAAACCTATGGTCTAATCGTATTACAACCATAGAAAGGGAGACAATTTAATGAAAATCAATAAATTGCTCAAATCAGTATTCCTGTCTACTCTGTCTTTGATCATGCTTTTTTCGTTTACGGGATGTGCATCTTCAACTACTGTCACCAATACTGAAACAAAAACACAGACTGTTACCAAAACAGATACAAAGACCATCACTGTTAATGGTCCCTTGCAGATCATTGCTACCAATGAAACCTACAAGGAACTCTTCGACAAATTCACCGCTGACACTGGCATTAAATATGAAATGCTCTCCATGTCCTCCGGTGCTGTTTTAACCAAGCTTAAGGCTGAAGACAAGAATCCTACCTTCGACGTTTGGTTCGGAGGCGGTATCAATGATTTCATCAACGCCAAAGATCTTGGTTATCTTGCCAAAGTTGATTTTGATGCCATTAAAGACCTTAATCCTCTCTTCGTCGATTCCGATCATAGGTATTTCAGCAAAGGTATGACAATCGTCGGTTTTGCTGTAAATAATGAAGTCTTAAAGGACAAGGGTATCGATGCCCCCAAATCCTGGGATGATCTTATCAAAGATGATTACAAGGATGAAATCGTCTTCTCAGATCCTTCAGTTTCCGGTACCTGCTATGCAGTTCTCTATGCATTGATGCAGACCAAAGGCGAAAATTATGTAAAAGCTTTCGCCAACAATCTTCTTTTCCTCGGTCAGCGAGGTAAGGATCCTATTGAAAAGGCAGTCGCAGGCGAATGTGCCGTAGGCGTTACCTATATTGATGGTACTTTAGCCGGTATCATTGGCGATGCTGATGTCGATATCGTATATCCTACTGATGGTATTCCCTGGACCCCTGAAGGTGTTGCAGCTATTGCCAATTCAAAGAATTCTGAAGCTGCTAAAGTCTTTATTGAATGGTTCTACTCTGATGATGCCAACCTCCAGCTCCTTGCCAGGATAGACAAGAAGGGTGCCATTAAGGCTATCAAACCCGGTATGACTGGTGTAGAATTAGATTATGATCCTTCTACTTTGATGGATCTTGATCTTACAGAATATGCTTCAAAGGCAACTGATTATAAGGCATTATTCTCAAGTTATTTTAAATAGTTAAAAATTGAAACAGAGATTGTTCTTAAAAGAGAGGGCTAACCACTCAGCCCTCTCTTCTAAGTTTGAGTGGATTGCAGACCACTTTATTTTATTTGTGGTTTTGCTTTCAGTTTGTCTTTTTATCCTTTATCCTCTTATCTGCATCTTTTACCGCAGTTTCCAGTCTCAGGAAGGGTTTACATTTGCCCACTACATCTCAGTGTTCTCCGAAGATTCCAATGCTCTCGGACACAGCGTATTTGTTGGCATTTTCAGCTCTCTGTTCTGTACGATACTCTCGGTAGCCTTTTCTCTCTTTATCTCTACTCGCCGCGGCTGGCAGAAGGTCATTTTTATGGCTCTTCTTATCATCATTATGGTTTCTCCGCCGTTCGTGTCTTCCCTTGCTTATATCCAGCTTTACGGAAGAAGGGGATGGATAACCTACAAACTCTTACATCTTGACTGGATGCCGTATAACCGCTGGGGCATCATACTGATGCAGGCCATATCGTTTACACCGCTGAATACTCTCCTGCTCAATGGGTTATTGAATAAGGTTGACTTTGTCGCAATCAAGTCTGCCCGTGATTTGGGCGCCAAAGCCAGTCATATTCTGAAGGACATTATTATTCCGTCCCTCAAACCGGGCGTACTTGTATGTCTCCTTCTTACTTTTGTCAGATCTCTTGCTGACTACGGAACTCCTGCCATTATCGGTGGAAGATACCGTACTCTTGCCAGCGAAATATATATTCAGTTCATGGGTGCAGGAAATCTCGAAAAAGCTGCAGCAATGAATATGTGTTTATTTATACCCTCGATTATCTTTTTCTTTATCTACAGAGCCATGATGAAGAAGATCAACTCTTCACCATCCCAGGCACAGGAGGGAACACTTAATCTGAGGATGCATAAATGCGGTCCTATCGGATATGGAGTACTGGGTGTCAGTATCATCTATGTCATTGTGATGGTCCTGCAGTATGCAACGATATTCCTTACAGCGATTACCAGAAAAGGAAGTTTTCCGTTCAAGTTTACTACCGAATATATCCAGCAGGTTTTCAACTACAACGCAGCAACACTGTATAGAAGTGTCATTTATTCGCTCATAGTGGCTGTTGTCGGGACACTGTTTGCAATGTTCTTCACTTATTATGTTGAAAGACAGAAAATCAGACTGTCATCTGTCTTTGACTGCATTGCGACGCTGCCATATATGATTCCTGGCACCTGTTTCGGTATTGGTTTCATTCTTGCTTTCAATCACTCGCCGTTGAAACTGACTGGAACAGCAATAATTCTTATTGTCTGTATGCTTTTCAAACAGTTACCTACAACGACAAAGATCTGTGCTGCGTCCATGTCTCAGATATCTAAGGCTCAGGAATACTCAGCCCGGGATCTGGGAGCCGGAAGACTTAGAGTTATATGGAATATCATTCTGCCGAATATGAAGCCTGCATTCCTGACCTGTTTTACGTACGGATTCACCAGTTCAATGACGATGGCAGGCGCCATCCTTTTCCTTGTTGCACCTAAAACTCTGCTTGCGGTCTTCAAGCTGTTTGATGCGACTTACACTGGGGAATACGGAGTTGCGGCAGTGGTCGCTTCAATCATTATAATTGTAGTACTGGCGGTCGAAGGATTGACCTACATCCTGACATCGCTCTGGGAGAAGAAACATGTACCTGGAACTGGAACATATCAGAAAAACCTTTGGGGATAAGGTCGTAATCGATGATCTTTCCTTTTCTTTGGAGAAGGGGAAACTCTTATGCATACTCGGTTCATCCGGCTGCGGTAAATCTACGACTCTTAATATCATCGGCGGTTTCCTGACTCCCGACAGCGGTAGGGTTATTCTCGATGGTGAAGATATCACGAATATCCCGCCTGAATTCAGACCTGTTACCACTGTTTTCCAGTCATATGGATTGTTTCCGCATATGACGGTCATACAGAATGTAATCTATGGTCTCAAGTTCCGTGGTTACGATAAAAAAACTGCCATTGAAAAAGGTAAGCGTTATCTTGAGATGGTAGGTTTGAAAGATTATGAAAATGCCCATATCAGTGAGATAAGCGGCGGCCAGCAGCAGCGAGTTGCACTGGCAAGGGCTCTCATTGTCGAACCCAAACTCTGTCTGCTGGATGAACCTTTCAGCAATCTTGATGCCGCACTTCGTGTAAAAATGAGACTGGAACTGAAAAGACTTCAGGAAGAACTCGGTATAACCATGGTCTTCGTAACACATGATCAGGAAGAGACTCTGATACTTGCTGACTATATGACTATCATGAATGAAGGCAAGCTGGTTCAGATGGATACACCTGAGAATGTATATAAGAATTCTTCCAATGAATTTGTTTCCGAATTTCTCGGACTGAAGGATATCATTTGGTCAGAAGATGGGAAGATAATGAAAGTTGTGAGATATGCGAATCCTTAGTATTTCAGCTCAGAAACCTTATGAAACGGGCAGTGGATTCCATCTGATCGAACTGGTCAGGGCATGGAATAAAATAGGCCATTCACAATGCGTCATAGCAGGTATTACCAAAGAAGACAATGTGGTATTACCTGATGGAGTTGATTTCAGACCTGTTTATTATGAAACTGACAGTCTGCCTTTTCCTGTCTGCGGTATGAGTGATGAGATGCCGTATCATAGCACCAGATATTCCGATATGATTCCTGAAATGGTCAGCTGTTTTAAAAATGCTTTCCTTAGTGCTGTATCTGAAGCTATTGCATCGTTCAGACCCGATCTTATCATCTGCCATCATATTTATTTGCTGACCAGTTTTATTGTTCAGGCTTTTCCGGAAATGAAAATCTGCGCAATTTGTCATGGTACTGATATCCGTCAGCTGAAGAAGAATCCACTGGAGAGGGATTTCATCATCTCATCGATTCCCGGACTTCATAAGATCATTGCTGAAAGCAATTATCTTCGATCGGAGATAGGAAGGATGTTCGATCTTGATACTGATGGTATTCCTGTGATCGGAAGCGGGTATAACGAAGAAATATTCCATCGAATGCAGACAGAAAAGCATGATGAGATAAGACTTCTATATGCCGGAAAATTATCCAACGCCAAGGGTGTTCCAAATCTGGTTCGCGCATTGAACAGACTATCATATCCTTCAGACAAAATGGTGTTGACTCTGGCCGGTGGAGCAGGGAGCGATAAGAGTATTAACGAAATCAAAGATCTCGTTCTCAAAAGCAGATACAGGATTGATTTGGCAGGGAAGATTCCCCAGATGGATCTTGCAAAACTTATGAATGAATGTGATACGTTTATTCTTCCGTCGTTCTATGAATCATCTCCGCTGGTGATTGCTGAAGCCATGGCATGCGGGGCAAAAATCGTTTGCAATGATCTGCCTGGTATAAAAAGCTTTTATGATAAGATAGTTCCGGATAATGATATTGTTTTTGTTGAACTTCCCCGAATGAAAAATACGGATGAACCGTTAGAAGAAGACATCGACAGCTATGAACAAAGGCTGGCTGATGCAATATCTGAGTCTGTTGCTAAACCTGCTTCCTTCCATGCAGGTATCGAAAACCTGACATGGAAGGGAATTGCCGGTGCTATTCTAAGTGCTTGCAGTTAATCTATTTTAGAGTACAGCTCGAAATAGGAATGTCTGTTCGGGCATTGGCTGATTTTTCAGCATACATGTAGAAGTATTTATCATCGTTTTCATCAATCACTGATGAAAGAATCGGATGGCGTCGCATCTTGAGGAATCGTTCCATGCTTCGTTTGTTGCCAACATCACCGATTACCTTCATGATCTGACCGGCTTCCATTTTATCTAGCTGTTCCTGCATCAATCTCAATGGTTCAGGACAGGTCAGTCCTTTTGCATCAACAGTTCCGACGATTTCATATTGTTCACTCATTGTCGTTACCCCTTTTCCGCTGAGTTCCAGGTATTTTGTCTACCCAGATTAAATATAGCAACTTCAATTAATATTTTAAAGCGTTGAATTGAATATATGCATTATTTATAAATATTTTTTTGTATTGACTTGCTATTTTCTTATTCATATAATGCCTTTAACAATACTAATAGAGGAGGCTCTGTATGGTCGACTTTTTCAAACAGAGTAAATGGATCATTTTAGCCGGTGCTCTTTTTGGTTGTCTTGGTGCATTAGCTGTCAACTTAGGTAACCCTTCAAATATGGGTATCTGTGTTGCCTGTTTCATGCGCGACATTGCCGGCGGTCTCAAACTTCAGAATGCAGCAGTAGTACAGTATCTGCGTCCTGAAATCATGGGCTTTGTTCTCGGTGCTTTCATTACAGCACTCGCTTTCAAGGAATGGAAGCCTCGTGGTGGCTCGTCACCTATTATCCGATTCGTTATTGGCGTCTTCATCATGTTCGGTGCCCTGGTTTACCTTGGCTGCCCTGTCCGAATGATGCTTCGAATGGGTGGTGGTGATCTCTCAGCATTCATCGCACTTGCTGGTCTTGTCTGTGGTATTTTGATCGGTGTCTTTTTCGTCAAAAAAGGTTTCAGCCTCGGAAGAGCCCATGAGGTTTCCAAGGTTGCCGGTTCAATTATGCCCATTATTATGCTTGTTTTACTTGTTCTTGTAGCTTTCGCTCCTTCATTCATCGCATTCTCCCAGAGCGGACCTGGTTCACTTCATCCTTCATGGATCATCAGTTTACTGCTCGGTGCAGTTGTCGGTTTTGCAACCCAGCGAACCCGATTCTGCTCCATCGGTGGCTGGAGAGATATCTTCCTCGCAAAAGATTTCTATCTTTTCTCTGGCGTAATCGCATTCATTCTTGGTTGTCTTATCACCAATCTGATTTTAGGCAACTTCGGTGAAGGCGGCGTAGTAATCAACTCAGTTGATGTTGCTTACAAAGCAGGTATCCATGGTCAGCCTATTGCACTTCCTTACAAAGACGTTGCAGATGCTACCAACTGGTTTGGTACTGCTGCAGCACAGTATGTCTTCTCATTCCTGGGTTTCTTACTTGTCGGTCTTGGTTGTACTCAGCTCGGTGGCTGCCCTCTTCGAAACCTCATCCTTTCAGGTGAAGGTGACACTGATGCAGCTATCGCAGTCTTTGGTATGGTCATCGGCGGTGCATTTGCACACAACTTCAGCATTGCTTCATCCGGTTCAGGAATGGCTGCAATGGGTCCTATTGCGGTACTTATCGGTATTGCTGTCTGTCTCGTTCTTGGTTTTGTTTGCCGAGATAATGACTAAAAGCTATATTCAAAGTATCTAGTTTTTTAAGGGGGAATATTTAAATGGCTGATAAAAAGGTTTTTCATGGCGACGGAATCGTTCTTTTCAAGGATGTTGCGGATGCTATGAAGGGGGAAAAAACCTTAAATAAAGCCGGATTTGATAATAAACTGATCGCACCTCCACCCGAGCTTCGGTTGGGGTGCGATCTTGCTTTAGAAATCAATCTGGTTGAAAAAAATGCAATTGAACGAGAGTTCGCTAATAATAACGTTCGAGTTAAGGAAATTGCTCCTTTGAAAAAGGGAACAGCTGATGTACTCGATATCGTTAAAGTCACTGATTTTGGCGACTGGACAATGGTCAAATCAGGGAACATGAAGATATCCTACGAAAAGAAATCCGGCATTATTGTCAATATTTCAGGCGGAGGATGTCCTGACATTCCGTATTTGAATGCTATGATGGTTGATAAAACTTTGGATGAAACACCTCTGCCACGTGATATCGGTTATACCTTATGTGCCACTATGCTTCAGCGTGCGTATGATGAGGCAGTAAAACTGCATAAGGAGGGTAAATAACTATGTCAAAGTTGCTTTTGGTGGGTTGTATTCCTGATCCTGATTTTCCGGTTACCTATGGTCAGGTCAAAAAGGTTGATGATTATTATCTTGAAGTGAACGGCCGAAAATTCGACCGAACACAGGGTACTGCCGCTATGATCAGCGCTGCCCTGGCAATTACCACTCATTTCAGAGAAGAAGCTCCCTATGTTTTGATTGCCGGTGATATTGGTGGTGGAGAAGGTACACGTGGAATTTATAAGTACCTGATCGATAACATCAATGAAATCAAGCCGGACTTTATAACAATGCATTATTGCATGCCTATTATGGCTGTGATGATAAAGGTCGTTGAAGCCTGTGAGGCATGTGAAAAGAAACCTTTCCTTATCGCTGATGCAGGCGCTATGTATGCAGCAAAAGGTGCTGGTATAGCAGAGAAATTCGATCTCTTTACTCCTGATCCTTCTGAAATCGCATTTCTCGCTGATCCAAATGCAACTCATCCTGCATATATCTCAAGGCATTTGTTTGATAACAATGCTGCAATTATCCCTGAACAGATCGCAGCTGCATACAAGTATCATTCTGCTGCAAAGACTCTTGTCGTCAAAGGCAAGACAGATTTTGTGGCACAGGATGGTAAGGTACTGCACGTTATCGATTCACCTGATGTCCCTATGCTTGAACCTATCGGAGGTACCGGAGATACTATAACAGGTTTGGTTTCAGGGCTTGTATATGTAGGACTTGAACCGGATGTCGCCGGTGTATTTGCTTGCAGAACGAACCGAACTGCGGGAAAGATACTCAATCCTACTCCTGCTACAAAAGCCAGACAATTGGTTGATGTATTCCCTCAGGTCTGTCGTGAATATTATTGCGGGTGGAGCGGATTATGCTATCTGCCCGATGAGGAGGCTAACAAATAATGGTTGAACTTGATCTTTGCGGTTTATCCTGTCCTTTACCTGTAATCAAAACACAGAAAGCTATGAAAGATCACCCCGGTGAGGAATTAAACATTAAAGTTGATCTTGCTACGGCCCGTGATCACGTCAAACGACTTACAAGCGAGAATGGTTACGACGTAACTATCGAAGAAGTCGGAAAAGAGTATCACATCAAAGCTGTTCCTAAGGCATAAGAAAGGACACTTAAAATGAAAGAAATTGATTGCAGAAAACAGTTCTGCCCGGTTCCAGTCGTAAATACCAAGAAAGCAATTGAATCTGGCGAAGACAATGAAATTGAAGTCCTTGTCGACAATATTCCTTCAAGAGACAATGTCAAAAGATTTGCAAAGAACCTTGGAAACGATGTTGATGTTGTTGAGGAAGACGGATATTACAGAATTAAAATCAAGGTTAATCCTGATGCCGTAGCTGCAATGGCCAAAGGCGGTGCAGTACCCGGAAGCCATGAGTATTCAATTTTCATCACATCAAGCGTCGTCGGTGATGGTGATGAAAGACTTGGCCACATTCTTATGAAGGCATTCCTTAATACCGTCGGCGATTCTCAGCCTCTGCCTACAAATGTCATCTTCATGAATGATGGCGTAAAACTGGCATGTGAAGGCAGTGAAGTACTCGACAGTATTGCTGCTCTTGTTGAAAAGGGCGTTGATATCTATGTATGTGGCACTTGTTTGAACTATTACGACATTGTTGATCAGGTCAAATACGGCACCGTCAGCAATATGTTTGAAATAGTCAATCTCTTACTTGATGCTCCTAAAGTCATCAAGATCTAAACTTAGCTGATTTCAATCGATTGATCAGATATGAGTAAGCTGCAAGGACCCCCTTCTTGCAGCTTACTCTTTTTTTATGATTCTTTTATATATCTATCGAACGTTTGAGAGCGTTGGAACATGCTTCCCAGAAGCCTTCGGAAAGGGTGGGATGAACGTATAATACATCTTCGATCTGTTCCAGCGTCATTTCATTCTGAATGGCAAGAGCCGCATCTGAAATAAGAAGCTCAGCATTTAATCCGAGTATATGGCATCCCAGTAACCGGTGAGATTCTTTGGAGGCGATCACTTTGATGAATCCGGTTTTTTCATTTTTCATGCTTGCGACAGGACTTACTGCCATCGGATACTTTCCGATTATGACCTCTTCATTGCATTCCTGCTCAGTAAGACCGCATGCGGCAAATGTCGGGTGTGAGAAGATACATCTTGGAACTGCTTTGAAATTGATTTTCTTTGAGTTTCCGCAGACTGCATTTTCTGATGCTGCGAGAGCCTGAGCTTTTCCTGTATAAGCAAGCATCATTCCGCCGGTCGCATCACCGATTGCATATATGCCTTTGACTGATGTTTCACAGTAGTCATCAACTTTGATGCCTTGATCGGAATAACTGATCCCCAGTTTATCCAATTCTTCTTTATCAAATCTTGGAGCGGCACCAACACCGGATATCACCAGAGGTGCCTCTATTTCATAATCTTTATTCTTATATATGAATTTTGCAGATGTATCGGTTATTTCCTGAATACTGCAGCCGGTATATATGTCTATTCCGCTTCTTTTCATTGCTCTCTCGAGATTCAATGCAGTCTCTTCATCTTCCCTGGGGAGAACATGAGGCATCATTTCGCAAACCGAAACATGACAGCCGCTGCTGTTGAGCATTGTCGCAAATTCAAGACCTACAGCTCCGCCGCCTATTATGACAGCCTTGTCTGATATTTCGGTTTGTGACAGCAGTTTGCGTGCATTGACGGCACGTTCCGCAAACTTTAGTTTTTTAGGTTTTGATCCTGTTGCAATAATGATTCTGTCACATTCGATTCTTTCTTCGTTGACTGTGACCAGGTTGTTATTGATGATTTGGGCTGAGCCGTAAATAATCTTTACATCCTTGCTGATAAGCAGCTGTTCAAGTCCGGCTCTTCTCTGGGAGATAAAGCTATCTTTTTTCTCGATGGTCTCTTTCCATGTGCCCGGTTTTATCTCATTCAGCATAAATTTTGTCGGTACGCATGCCCAGTTGAGACATGCACCGCCCAGCAGATCTTTTTCGATGAGATACGTTTCTGCACCAAGCTGGGAAGCTCTAATCGCTGCGGAATAACCTGCAGGGCCTGAACCGATAACGGCTACTTTCATTTAGTCAGTCATTTCCTTGGTGTATTGTTCAGCTGTCAAGAGTTCATCTGAGAGGTTTTCACTTAATCTGACTTTTACGATCCAGCCTTCATCGTATGGAGAATGGTTGATAGTGACAGGCTTATCGTTAAGATCGGTGTTAACTTCAATTACTTCTCCTGTTACGGGGCTGATAAGATCATTGGAAGCCTTGTTGGATTCGATTAATCCGAATACTTCGTCATATGTCAGTTTTGCACCAACTTCAGGAAGATCAAGATATACAACGTTTCCGTATGTTTTCTGATAATAGTATGTCATTCCCAGAGTTACGGTGTTATCACCGTCATCTCTTACCCATACATGATATTTACTGTACTTCAAATTGGCTGGATGCATTATTAACACCTCTGATTATTATGTATCTATATGTGAATTTTATCATAATAACAATTCTCAGAATATGGTATTATTTAGGCGTAGTCATATTAATACTGAATTAAGGTATTTAAAGAAAATCTTCAAATGGAGGGTATATTTTGGACGACGAAAAAGATAAGGCGCTAATCGTATTCGATTATATCTATCATGCCATGCGTGCAAAACATGTTCTTGAGGAAGCAGGTTTCGATGTTCGTGAAGTCGCACCTCCTGTTGATTACAGAACTGGGTGTGATCTCGCACTTGAAGTTGATACTGATGAAGTTGATGCTGCTGAAGATCTTTTGATAGAAAAGGATGTACTGATTTTAGACATTTTGTTTATGCCTAAATCTGAGAAACTCACACCTATTTACCTGACGAAACTGATTAAGGTCTCAGACTACGGTGATTTTGTCATGGTACGTTGCGGTAATATGAAGGTCACCTTTGAAAAGGCAACAGGCAAGATCGTCAATTTGTCAGGCGGCGGTTGCCCTGATATTCCATATTTGGGCATGAATCTTTACGGCACAATTCTTGGCGAAGGTCCCAGACCAAGAGAAATCGGTAAGACAATCTGTGCTTACACTTGTGAACATGCATACGAAAAGGCTCTCGAAATATTCAACGGCCTCAAGGGCAAAAAAGGAGGCAAATAATGCTGGTTCTTGTTGGAACAATTCCTATTGATGGTATGCCGCTGGTCTATGGTCAGTGTGAGTATAATGGCGATACACTCAAGATAGGGGATACTCTTCTTGAGGGCAAATATGTCACTTTGGGAACTGCCGCTATGATCTGTGCAGCTTGCCAGACCAGCAAGGCAGTCAATGCACCGATGCCTTATGCCTGTGTCGTAGGTGATACCGGTATGGGCGAAGGAAACAGAAAGCTGTTTAATTATCTGATTGAACATGTTGCAGAAATCAAACCGACAGTAATGACTCTTCATTACATTCTTCCTACCAGAGATCTATTTGCCAAGCTCCTGGATGAGGTCGACAAGATCGATCCCAGACCTTTCATGATCGCAGATGCAGGTGCTCTGCTTAATGCTAAGGCTCTCGGTGTCAGCAAGCGATTTGATCTTTTTACTCCTGATCCCGGTGAATTGAGCTTCCTCGCTGATAAAGAAGCAGCACATCCTGCCTATGTTCAGCATTTTATTTTTGACGTTGATCAGACTGAAGTTCCCAAACTCAGCAAACAGGCATATGATGACGGAAACTCTCCTAAATATATGATCGTTAAGGCTCCTGTCGACCATGTCATTGTCGACGGAAAAGTTGTCGCAGTTATTAATGATCCCAATGTTCCTTCACTGGAACCTATCGGAGGAACAGGTGATACCATTACAGGTGAATCAAGTGCATTGATTGCAGCCGGATTCGAACCGGAAGATGCTCTTGAAAAAGCCAGTAAGATTAACAGAGTAGCCGGTGAAATGGCTAATCCTATTCCATCTACAACAATTTCGCAGTTTATTCCTCATATTTTCGAAGCTGCAAAGAAGGTAATCGGATAATACTACCAGGAGGGGGAAATGGTAGAAGAAGTAGCAACTAAGAGTAACGAAAAACCAAAAGAAAAAAAGAAGTTTAAGATCAATCTCAAAGACAACATGGCTTTGATCACTGGTCTTACCATGGGTGTTCTTGCCGCAGTGGTGCAGGGCTTCTTTGATGTACAGCCGCCTGCCGGTGCAGGTATATGTGCGGTGTCCCATCCGGCCAACCTGATTAACTGGATCGTCAATCAGGTGTTTCATACGGATTATACTATTCATTCCATCTTTGTGACCGTTCCTGTTCTTACTTCTCTGGGATTTGTTATCGGCTCTTTTATAGCAGCTATGATTAATAAAGAGTTCAAGATCAGAAAAGGACCTGTCAGAGATAATGTTCTGGCATTCATCCTTGGATTTATGGTTATCGTCTTCGGTCTTATGTGGGGCTCATGTCCTATCAGAACTGCTGTACTTGCCTCATACGGTATGGTTTTTGCCTATGTTGTTCTCGGAGCTATCGTACTTGGCGTAATCGCAGCTTGCGAATATATCAAATGGAAAGTGAGGAGATAGACTATGCTTACTTTGAAAACAAGTTTGATCACGTTAGTAGTCGGTATGATCGTAGGCTATCTCGGTCAGCGATCGCGTTTCTGTACTATCAGTGGTGTCAGAGACTTCTACCTTTTAAGAGATCCCTATCGACTTAAAGGTTTTATTGGTGTTCTGATCGGCGGTATTATCGGTTTTGCTGCAGTAAATTTCTTCGGCGGAACACTCCAGTCCTTCCTGCATCCTGGCTCAATTGAATTTATGCCACTGTTGTCAGACGGCTTCAATATGGAACCTATAATTCTTGTGGCTCTCAGTCTTTTCGGCGCATTTGGAATGGCATATTTCTCTGTTATGGCAGAGGGATGTCCTTTCAGACAGCACGTTATCGCAGGTGAAGGACGAATTTCAGGCATGTTCTATCTGGCCGGTCTGATCTGCGGTGTTTTGTTCTTTGATATTGTTTTGGTACCTTTGCTGCAAGTTATTTCAATGTTTTAGAAAGAACGGATATGAAACAAGGAAACTATTGGCCATATAATCTCGGAAATAACAGTAAACCAGTCGAAAAACAGGAAGAACCGGCTGAGATCGAAGTTAAGGATGAACCTGTAGTAAATGAAACTGATACTGAACAGACTGATGTTCATCCGGTTCCTGAGCAGGTAGAGACAGATTTTGTTGATGAACCTGTCAAGATAGAGGCAGCACCTGATCCTGTGAAGCTTCACAGAGCTGATGAACCTGTCATGATATCTCCGATCATAGAACCTGTAAAGATTTCTCCAATGGCTGAACCAGTTAAGATCGACAGAGTTGAGGAACTCCCCAAAGTAGCTCCTGCTCCGGAGCATGTAAAAATCGCTTCTGCAGGTGAATGGATTTCTCCGATGTCAGTAACTGAAGAAATGGATTCAGATAATATTGAATGGGAAGAGGATTGGAACAATATGGAAATCGACGAACCGGTCAATGAAGTTCAGGCAAATGAAGTGATACCACCCGAAAATGATGATGCTGAGGCAAGAGATACAGATGAACTAGACTGGGATTTTGACTGGAACAACGATACAGATAATATTTAGGTCCGATAGTATACTGGTTATTCAAAGGTAACAGCAGCCCGCTGTTGCCTTTGTGCTATTATTAAATCAACAATTACTTTGGAGTTTTTTATGGATACTAGAACTAACCAACAGAGACTGGTTTTATCCATTGTTCTTAATATTGCATTTATTGCAGCTGAGGTCTGGGCATTTATTACTTTGTTCAAAGACTTCGGTTGGTCATTGATTCAGCAATTCGGTATGCTCTCAAATATTGTTGCTGTTATAGCTTCACTTGTCGGTCTGGTATTTACGGTCTTGGCATTGCTCAAAGGTGACAGTTTTATTCCCATGACTGTTAAATTCGTTAAATATATTGCAGCTACAGCCATGGCCCTGACATTTGTAATGATTCTCTTCCTGCTTGCTCCCAGAGCAGCCTTTGACGGGGATTCGTTCTTTGCTTATTATGCATTTCCTCTTTTTATTACAAATCTTATTTGTCCTGTACTTTCCATTGTTGATTTCATTTTCCTTTCACCGTCTGAAAGACTTGAAGGATATCATTTCATAATGACATTGCTTCCTGCTGTCATATATATGATCGTTTTGTTCATACTTAACGGTATTGGAACAGTGCAGGGACCTTATTATTTTCTTGAGATCAAGTCATATCCTGTCATTGTAAATATCCTTATGTTCATAGTTGTTACGGTACTGGATGTTACAGTGGCATATATACTTCGAAAACTTGAAGCAAACTACGGCCCGTTTGTTCACTGATATCTGAGATTTTTCAGATCTGTATCTGATGTAGTATCATCTATGTCCGTAATTATCGATGTATTCTTGTCGGCAAAATAAGTGTTGGACAAGAACTATGTGTTTATAATATAATTCTCAATTGCTTGTAGTTTTTAAGTCGGAGGTATATTTACATAGTTAAGGAACTAAAAATCAATCAGTTTATTCGAGCACGCGAAGTACGTGTGGTCGGAGATAAAGGCGAGCAGCATGGTGTGATGCCTATTTCAAAGGCTCGTGAATTAGCAGAAACAAAAGGTCTCGATCTCGTAGAGGTCGCACCTACTTCTGTTCCACCTGTATGCCGTCTTATGGATTACGGTAAATATAAATATACTCAGACTAAGCGAGAAAAAGAGAATCGCAAAAGTCAGAAAGCAGCCGAGATCCGAGAAATCAGAGTTCGTCCTAAGATCGGCGATCATGATTTCGATGCCAAAACCAGGACTGCCCGCAAGTTGCTGGAAGATGGTGATAAGGTCAAGGTTACGGTTATGTTCCGCGGTAGAGAAAATGTCCATTCGGAACTGGGCGTGGATCTCATCCAGAAAATGGCCGATTCGCTTAAAGACATTGCGACTGTTGAAAAGCTTCCTACCCGGGAGGGTGCAAGAGTCCATCTGATTCTTAATCCCATTGCCTCCAAAGGCAAGAAAGAAGCTCCCAAGACGGAAGCAAAAGACGGATCTTTAGATAATATGGAACCTGTAAAGGAAGGAAACACGGAAGATGCCAAAGCTGAAAACGCATAAAGGTGCACAGGCTAGATTTAAAGTCACACCTACCGGTAAAATTTTACGCGTGAAGGGACCTAAATCCCATTTCCGACGTAGAAAAGCATATCGAGTAAAGAAATTATTTGATACAACGATTCCTCTGGATCGAGCAGATCGAAAGAGAGTAACTCGTTTGATCCCTTATGGAGCATAGGAGAATAAATGGCTAGAATTAAAACGGGCGTAACCGCTCATCAGAGACATAAGAAAGTCCTTTCATTAACAAAAGGCCATCGTGGAACTAACCGACGACTCTACAAGCGAGCCAGTGAATCCATGATGCATTCACTTCGCTATTCAACCGAGCATCGACGAGATCTCAAAGGTGATATGCGAAGACTTTGGATTGTCAGAATCAATGCTGCAGCACGAGCAAACGGCTTAAGCTATTCACAGCTTATTGACGGTCTTAACAAGAACAACATTGCAATCAATCGAAAGATGCTTGCTGATCTTGCTGTCCGCGATCCGGAAGCATTTGCCTCATTGGTTAAACAGGCTCAGGCAGAATAATTCTTCCATTTATATACATCGAGATAAAGAGGGACAACATTCACGTTATCCCTCTTTTTTGTTTAATTGGTAATAAGTGTGGCGAAAATCTATAATTTATCTGTTATTAATTTCGAAACAAGAGGTCAGAAATGGCAACAAAAGAAGAAAAAGATAGTGTAAAGGCTGTGCCTAAGAAAGCTCTTTCCCGTGCTGAGAAAGCAAAAAAACGTATGAAAACGATTTATATTGCTTTTGCAGCAGTTATAGCATTGGTATTGATCTTTGTAGGTCTCGGTGTTGGTGTCGGATACAGCAAGGATGTCAAACCCGGCAAGAAGACCGTTATCAAAGTGTATGATGAAGAATTCAATGCCAAGTATGTTTCAGAAGTTCTTTCTTACATAAGTGCCCAGTATCCTGCATATGCTTCTTATTTTGTAAACCAGGCAATTATCAGTGTGGAAACTGCAGAATTACTTGAACATAAGGCTGCGGAACTTGGTTACACGGTAGATGAAAAAGAAGTAAGCGATATTATTAAAACATATAAATTTAAAGATATTGACGCGAACCGCGATATGATCCGTTCAAGCATTCTTCAGACTCAGGTTGAGGAAAAGATAATCGAACCACAGCTCGGTGATACTGCTGAGCATCGTGATATCAATTTGATCGGAGTGGACAGCAAAGCACTTGCAGATTACGTCATTGAACAGTTAAACAATGGTGCAAAGTGGAACGATCTTGCAGGAAATTCCATGGTTTCCGCAACCGCTTCAGATACAAATATCGGACTTCTTCCAAAAGCACTTGTCGACATCAAATTCGGTTCAAATGGACTGGGCGATGCTATATTTGCCGCTCAGAAGGGCAATGTTTCTTTGTTTGAAGATGCTGATTATCAATATTCAACTGTCTATGAAATCGTCAGGCTGGATTCAAAGAAAGAAGATTCAGCCATGATCTCAACTCTTGTTTTCGGAAGCAAATCATATGCTGAAACTGCTGCCAAAGCATTGAAGAGCGGAGTGAAATCCTTCGAAGATTTCCAGCAGTACTCACTCGGAGACGGCAAGTCGTTTGAAGTTAAGATAACTGATACTACCAGTATTTACGCAGATTTCGTTTTCTCAACAACTCAACCGGATTCTTATTCGGATGTTATTAACCATAATGGTTATTCTGGCAAAGGCTGCTACTGGGTATATGTCGTAAATGATTCAGTCGATCAGGCTTATTCTGAAAATGATAAATCAACCATCGTTGCAAATATGCTCAATGAATGGATGGAAGACCTCTATAATTCCGGCAAAGATGTAATCACCGAGGATTTCGATGATGCTACAACTGCCTGGATCGTCAAGCAGGTGACAGGATAATAATATGAAAAAAATCGGAGTAGGATTACTTGGGATAGGAGTTATCGGAAGCGAAGTTGCAACTGTCCTTAAAGATAGACAGGATATCATCTCAAAGGAAGTTGGCGCTGAAGTTTATCTGAAAAGAATAAAGGTTCTTGAAAAGGATCTTGAAAGACCTGTCGTCAGGAACTTTGATAGATCGATTTTCACTACTTCTGATGATGAATTCTTCAATGACGATGATATTCAGATCATTATTGAACTTATCGGCGGTGAACATCCTGCCTATGACTATCAGAAAAAAGCTCTTGAATCAGGCAGACACGTTGTCACCGCTAACAAAGAAGTACTCGGAAAACATCTTATTGAACTGCTTGACATAGCAAATGAGAAGGAAGTCACGCTGAACTATGAGGCCAGTGTTGGCGGAGGTATGCCACTCATTGCTCCTCTTTCACGTGATCTTATTCTCAATAATGTTAACAGTCTCTATGCCATAATCAACGGCACAACAAATTACATTCTGACTAAGATGACTGAAAGTAATCAGTCATTCGAGGAAACTCTGAAGGATGCCCAGAGACTGGGTTTTGCGGAAGCCAATCCTGTCAAAGATATCGATGGCTGGGATGCAACTTATAAACTTGCGATCCTTACGGATCTTGCATTCAGAACTGTAGTAAATCCTGATGATATTTACAGGGAAGGCATCACAAATCTTCATTCAATAGATTTTGATTTTGCCAAGAAGATGGGTTATTCCATCAAACTGCTTTCAATTGCAAAACAGGTCAGAGATAAACTTGAGTTAAGGGTACATCCGACATTTATTCCTGAAATAAACCCGCTTTCCAACGTTAATGAAGTATTTAACGCGGCAATAATCAACGGGGATCTTACGGGCGATGTGACGCTTATCGGCAAGGGTGCCGGACCTGCTCCCACATCATCGTCCGTAGTAGGGGATGTCATAAAGGCAGCAAAGGTCATCAACAGCGGTTCATTCCTGCCTGTGGTGGTTCACCATGAGCACAAGCCTCTTCTGTCGATCGATGACATCATCACTAAATACTATATTCACGTGACCGGTACCAGAGATAATCTCACCGCTGAGATCAACAGATCTAGAATCAAAGCTCTCAAGATCATGCAGGAAGGTTCTGAATGTGCTGTTCTTACTGATCTTGCACGTGAATCAATGCTTAGAAGCTTTGTTTCCGCACTTAAAGAAAAATATAAAGTCCACAATATTATTAGAGTAGAGGATTAAATAAATGTGATACATCAGACGCTGCTTACTTTACAAATACAAGGAATATCTTCCTGTAACAGACAAGACTCCTATGCTTTCACTTTGTGAAGGCGATACTCCTTTGGTACGTGCCCCCAGACTTGAAAGTGTACTTGGATGCGAGGAACTGTATTTCAAACTTGAAGGATGTAATCCTACAGGTTCATTCAAGGACCGAGGTATGGTTATGGCCATTGCAAAAGCCGCTGAAGACGGAAGCAAAGCTGTTATGTGTGCTTCCACCGGCAATACCAGTGCATCAGCTGCAGCCTATGCAGCCAGAATGGGAATGCAGGCGATCATTATTATCCCTGAAGGTAAAATTGCACTAGGCAAGCTTGCCCAGGCCATTATGCATGGAGCCAAGATCGTTGCTATCGACGGCAATTTTGACCAGGCTCTCAATATGGTCAGAGAACTTACTTCAAAACATCCTGTTACTCTTGTGAACTCAATCAATCCTTACCGAATCGAAGGACAGAAGACCGGTGCATTCGAAATCGTGGATGTACTTGGCGATGCTCCTGATATCCTGGCTATCCCTGTAGGCAATGCCGGAAATATCACTGCTTACTGGAAGGGTTTCAAAGAATACTATGAAGCCGGAAAAGCCACCAAAAAACCCAAGATGACCGGTTTTCAGGCGGAAGGCGCTGCTCCTATTGTCCTTGGACATCCTGTTGAACATCCTGAAACAATCGCAACTGCTATCCGAATCGGTAAT
>JAEEGI010002564.1_pt1 | contig 44380 bp, 20 predicted proteins | sample 8958751 | NCBI WGS metagenome assembly JAEEGI01 (sample SAMN16246545, study PRJNA631951) | gut metagenome | biome: gut microbiome; feature: rumen; material: KS-attached | host: Bos | place: Iran: Karaj | collected 2018-10
AATAATGAACTAAAAAGGAAATAAAATAAAGCACCAAAAATTTATAATATTCCTGTGATAATAATAAATCATATTTCAAGGAATTTATATGAAATAAAAACTGCATGTGAAAGAGATGAGTTCTATGAAGGTTTTGAATGTAAAGCTGATTTAATCTTTATAAATGTAGTAGAAGAGAAGGTATGGGAAGATATTCTAAAAGAATGGAATCAAAAATATCAAAATGATTAAATAAAAAATTTTAAATAGCATTTTAATTTTTAATATTTATTACCTAATTTTTCATAATTAGAATAGAATTCCAAATTTTCTTAAATTTAAAAAATCTGGGAAGTATTTATTGAAAATACTTTGGGGGTATCCCCATTTTAAAATGGAACAATTATAGTTTTATGATACTTTCAATGCCAAAAAAATAATTAAAAATTCTGAATGAAATAATGAAAAAAATAGAACAAGGAAATGGCAAAATAATAGGATAAAATATAAATAGCAATATTATAGTATAAAAATAATATATAATTATTTATATTATTATTTATAAATTAATTTATTATTTATGTCAGAATCATTTAAATTATATAAAAAAGAATTTTTTTAATTATTGATTTTTAATTAAAATTTAAATGTTTATTTACATTTTTTTATATAATAAAGCAAAGAAGGATATTCAATTATATTATTAATATATAGATTATTAATGAAATAATTTTTTATTTAAATCTAAAAATATATCACCAAAATAAAATAAAAATTTTGTTTTGTATGAATAAAAGTAATTCAATGAGTTTTTAAGTTAAAAATTTATAGTTTAATTTTAGGAAATTATTTATTTTTAATTAATTAAGTAAATTAAAAAACACAATATATAAAAATATATAAATATTTTCTTCGGAAGTGAAAAATGTAAATGATTAAAAAAGTATGTATATTAATCTTTTTTACTTTCTTCTTCTTCTTTTTTCTGATTAATTTTTGCTTCCATTTTTTTGAGTTCAGTTTCAAATCGATTAGCTTGTTTAATGAGATCTTTTTCTTTATTATTTTGAACTTTATATTCTTCATTTAATTCATCTATTTTTTTCATTAATTCTTCTTTTTCTTTTTCAAAATCATCTTTAAGTTTTGTAATTTCTTCTTCTTTTTGTTTTTTTTCTTTACATAAATCTTCATATTGTTTATTTAATTTTTCTAGTTTTTCACTGTTTTCTATTTTTAATAATTCTAATTCTTTTGTTTTTTCTTCTAATTCTTTTTTTCTTAAATCCAATAAATATTTATTATCTTCTATTTTTTTTTGTGTTTCTGCCATTTTTTCTTGACAAGCATTTTTTGCTATTTCATAATCTTGTCTTAAATCTGCTTTATTTAATCTTAATTTTTCATTATCATTTTCTATAATTTTGAGAGTATCTTTTAATTCATTTAATTTAGTGTTTTCATATTTTAAAGAATATAATTCCACTAATAATTTATTTGGTTCTTTATTATTTTGGATACTTCTATTTCTTTGAATAATTTTATTAACTTTTTGTAAACATTGAAAACTGAATCTATTTTTTGATAAATCTAAATAAGTTAACTTTTTATTTTTTTCTAAGAAATTTAAAACAACAAAATCAATTTCATGACTGAAATAATTATCTCTTAAATTAATCCAAGTAATTTTTTCATTTCTACTTAATTCATTTAATAAATATATTAAACCTTGGTCATAAATTTTACAAGATGAAAAATCAAAAGCAGTTAAATTAGAAGCAGTATCAGGAGATAAAATAGTTTCAGCAAAATATTTCATAGAATCATCGCCTAATAAATTATTTTTACATTTTAAAATTCTAATTTTATTATTATTTAAAGAATCACATAATTCTCTGAAACTTTGAAAATTAATAGAATTAGAACCAATATCTAATATTTCTAAATATTTATTAGAAAATAATCCATCAGCTAAACTTTGAATTCCAGCCACTCCAATACTAGTATTTTTTAAAGAAAGTGATTTTAATTTAGTAGAATTTCTTAAAGCTTCAACAATAAAATTAATACCTTTTAAACCTACATTATTTCCATTCCAAACAACTTCTTTTAAATATTTAGAACGAGTAATTAAATTTTTTAAATCAAAACAAACTTCAGGTGAAATTTCATTATTAGATAAATCTAAACTAGTTAAAGAAGAACCATTTTCAATAATAGATCTTGCACCTTTATTTTTAATTTTATTATCACTAACAACTAATTTTCTAATAGTTTTATTTTGAATAAGAGCAGCACCAATTTTATCTCCACTTTCTTCACCTAAATCATTATCTTGTAAAATTAAAGTTTCTATACTAGAATTATTTAATAAAATTCTAGCAAGAATAATTCCTCCTTCACCAGAAAAATTATTTCTTCTGAAAGAACCTTCAAGAACACCTAAATTTAAATATTTTAAATGTTTAGAAGCCATAACTTCATTTTGAATAAATTTTAAACCTTCTGTACTTATCATATTACTAGCTAAATTTAAATATTCTACTCCTTTTGCAGAAATTAAACTTTTAATATTATGCATACAAACATCACTTACCATATTATCTGGTAATTCTACTTTTTTCACTGGACCAGGAGCTAAATTACTAACAAAACCTAATAAAAAATTTTTCCCAACTCTCATTGATCTAAAATTAAAATTTTTTAAATCTTTATTATTTCTTGCTAATAATTCATCTCTAAAATATTTTGCACTTTCTGGACTTGAAGTTTCATTACAATCTTTACACCATGCAAAATATAATTCTGCATATATTTTACGTGTAAATAATGAAAATATATAATCTTTAATATTTCCATTTTTATAATCTTTTTCGGATAAAAATGCATAATTTTGCTTATTTTCTTCTTCTTCTGATTCATCAAAATATGAATCATTTTCTTCAGAATATGAATTTTTTCTATGTTTTGATTTTCTGTTCTTCGCAGATTCTCCTGTTGGATTAGCAGCCCTTTCCATTTTTCTTTTTTAAAAAAATTTAAAATAAACATAAATATTTTTTAAAAATAAAAATATTAAATTTAATAGTAAAAGAAAATTGATCTCATTAAATTAATAATATTTGGTTGATTGATATTACCATCATATAAAAATATAATTTTAGAATTGAATATTTTTCACTAAATTTCAAAATCGAGAAAATAACATTTTTATTTTATTAGTATGAATTATTGAATAAAATTTTCAATAAAATTAAATATTATTCAAACAATAAATATAACTCATTATCCAATCTCCATTTACCCAATCTCAATAAATATAAGCTCAAAAAATAATAGAATTGCTCTAAGAGATGCAACCCAACCCTCATACTATTCAGAACTGATGAAAAAATTAGTTCTACAGGTGTTGGATTTGACTCATTAAGTCATATACAATTAATTATTTAAATATCACTATATTAAATAATTTAATTATAATTAAATAAAATTTTTTATTCATTAAGAATTTTAATATAAATTAAATACTATTAATTATTATATAAATAAAACAAAATTATTAAAATTTGAATATTATAATTTAAAAAAAGAGGAAAATAAAAATACTTTAAAAAAATTAATTGATATTTTTAAATATTTAACTTAAATTAATTTTGATTGGAAATAGAACACCACAAAACATTAGTTAAAAAATGTTAATAATACTTTAATATATAGTTCTTCCAAAAAAAAGTTGACTAGAATTAAAAATTTTCAATTTACAATAATTAAAAAACATTAATTTAATTAAATTAATATAATTTTATATTTTTCCTTGATAAAAATATTTAATTTCATATCTATAATTATAAAATATAGGTTGAATTTGAACATTGACATGATCAAATAATTCAATTTTTTCTTGATTTTGTAAATAAACAATTTTTTTATCTTCATCAACATTTAGAACTCCAATTTGATTAAAATCTAAATTAGCTTCAATACCATATTTGACACTAATTCCTTTAATAAAATTTTTATCAATGGAATGAATAACAATTTCAATATTATTTCTTTCATTTTCATGTTCCATAAAAAAGATAAAAGCAGAAAAATAATTAGAATCTTTACCACAGAAAAATCCAACTCTATTTTGTTTATTCATTTGATTACATTCTCTATCATTTTTAATTTTATTAGTCATTTCAATTGGTAAATAATCTATTTCTAAAGCAGCACTTAATAATCTGTGAACTAAAATATCAGAATATCTTCTAATTGGACTTGTAAAATGAGTATAAATTTCCATTGCTAAACCATAATGATAAAAATCTTCATATGAATATTCACTTGAAGGAAAATATTTTGCTTGATTCATTGTTCTTGTTAATAAACTTCTAATTAATTTATTAAAAAAAGGATCATTTTCTTTAATAATTGTATTTAATGAATTACTTAAATTTAATGATGATGAAGTATCTATTTCAAATCCTCTTTCATTTAAAATTTTTTTAAAATTATTTAATTCTTTTTCTTTTGGTGGAGGATGTCTTCTTAAAATTGCACAAGAAGGAAAAGATTCATATATTTTTTTTGCCACCCAAACATTTGCAAGTAACATGCATTCTTCAACTAAAGAATTAGTTTCATAAGTTTTATACATTGAAATATCTGTTATTGTATTTGTTTCTTGATTTAAATTAAATTTCATTTCATTACTAGCTAAAATTAAAGCACCTGATTCAATTCTTTTTCTTTTAATTTCTTTAGTTATTTTATTTAATAATCTTATTCCAATTGCCAATTCTGAATTATCATTTAAATCATTCATAATATTATTTGCTTTTTCATATGTTAAAGCTGCTCTAGATTTAATTACACTTTTCCCATATTTAACATTTAATATATTTAAATTTTTGTAATCAAATTCCCATATAACAGAAAAGGCCAAACGTTCTTTTCCACCCACTAAAGAACATAAATTTTCAGTCAAAACTTTAGGTAACATATCAGTTCTTTTATGAACTAAATATATAGTATTACAATTTTTAGAAGCAATTTTATCGACTTCACTTCCAGCTTTAACATAATGACTAACATCAGCAATATGTACTCCTAATTCATAATTTTGATTAGGTAAAATTTTACAATGAAGAGCATCATCAATATCTTTACAACCAGGAGGATCAATTGAACAAATACATCGATCTCTTAAATCTAATCTTTTTTCTAATTCCTCTTCTGGACATTTAAATTCTATATCTTCACGTGGCATACTATCTATTATTTTTTTACTGAATGGATTTATATCTACATTATGTTCATATAATATTATATTATTTTCCACTGGGATATCTAAACATTTTCCTAATTTTAATATAAAATGACCATTTGGTAATGGTGAATTGATTTTCCAATTATCATATTTTATTAATATTCTTTGATTATAATATGATTCTCTTTCATATAAATTTATTAAAAAATATGGAAATTTACTATCTATTGGAATGAATATACATAATGTATTTTCAGTATCTTTTGTTTTCAAATAATTTAATAAATTTTCTGGAATTGAATTACTTTTAGTATCATTTGGATTATATATTGTACCACTAAATATATTTCTATTAAAACGTAATATTCCTTCTATATGTCCTGTAGGTTGTTTTGTTGTTTTTTTTATTTTTTCTCTTATATCAAGAGCTTTTGTTTCTATTTCTTTATTTTCATTTTCTTCTTCTTCAACACCATTAAATTCTTCATTTTCTAAATTTATTTTTTCTTTTAATTTCCATTCTGATTCATTATATAATGTAAAACATACAATATCACCATTCATTGCTCTATTTAAATTTCCTTCTCCTTCAATAACAATATCTTTATCAAATAATAAACTTTTAATGACTGCTGAATTATATATTCCTGGTTCAAAATAAACTTTTCCTTGAAACATTTTAGCTTGTTTAATATTACTCTTCATTTCTCCTTCTGTCAAATGCTCTGTAAAAAATAAATTATTTTCTATTTCTATATCCATTTTGTTGTGATCTTCATTACTATTACTTATATTTGCAACATAATTAAATAAATCTGGTGATTCTTTCATTTTTACTTTTGCAAATGATAACATATCATAATAAAAAATATTATTTCCAGAAATTTTATCTTTTGGTATTTCATTATATAAAATGATTATAGTATAATCTTTTGAAATTGATGATAAATGTTCTTCATAATATTTTATTGTTTTATCAAAAAAAATTTCGTTTCTCTTTGATTTTTTTAAAGAAGTTTCATTAGCTAAATTTGCAATGTCTTTTTGAAATTCATTTGGATAGATATATATATTTCTATTTTCCATTATAAAATTTAATCTATTTAAAATTTTTGAGTCTTTTAAATTTAGTAAAGTATTATATTCAGATTGAGGAATAATACAATTATCAATTATTTTAAAATTTTCTAAAGCATCAATTTGAGATTCTATTAATGAAGAAGTTAAAAAAATTAAAGGTGTAGATATTGAAAGTTGTTTTAAATTATTATCACATGAAACACATTCTGAAATGTTACAAGGAATATCATCTCTTAATATTTTTGATTTAATTAATTTTGTAATATATCCTTTTTTTATTTTTTTATATTGAATATTGATTTTATCCATTTTGAATAAATAAATAAAAAAATAATTAAGTTGAAAATTATTAAATCAATAATTCAAAAAATTAATATTTATTCTAAAAAAATAATTTTATTCTTCTTTTTCTCTATTTTTTTGAAGATTATAACCAATGGAAAAAATAAGTGCTAAAATTATACTAGAACCTCCAACAATAATATAACATCCTCCCATTAATATGTTATTTTGACCTAATTTATTAATTTCACTTAAAATAAAATATTTCTTTCCATTAAATCCTGAAACATCATAATTATTTTCAACTTTTAGAGTAAATTCTTCACTCTCATTTAAATCTTGATTAATTCTTCCCCATAATTTCCTAAAATTAGGAAAAGCAGCAGGTCTCATCCAAACAATAAAATGTTCATCAGTCATATTAATCCATTGTTTGTTTAGATCTTGTGAATTTTTAAAATGATTTTCTTTATCAGCCTTAAATGCAATATTATTTTCATCAATTTCAATTATATTTCCATTTGAATCATATAAACTAAAATTATCATTAAAATAACTTTTAGCAATTAAACCACATGGTACTGCAATATCATCTGGGTTTAATGTACCATGAAGAAAATTTTTTGTTTTTCCCATTTCACTATTTGTAACAACTGGATCACAGTCATCTTTTAAAGTTTTATCTGAAACTTTTTTTCCTTTTAATTGATCATTATTTCTTGATTTAACATATCTTCTATGATTTTGATAAAAATTATCTAATTCATAATATACCATAATATCTTTTTTCATTGTTTTTGAAATTGTGAATTTCAAATCGCAAGTGTTATTAGATTTACATTCCTCATCATATCTGAATTTAATTTCATTAATTTTAGTCGAATACAATGAAAGAATAATCCCAAATGTTATAAATATTATCCCTATAGAAACAAAAATAACAATAGTACTTCCCAATGTTGGTACTGGTCTCCAAGCAGGAAGATTTTGTTGTTTAAATCTTGAATTTTTTATTCTTTCATATATTTCATCTTGTTTTTTCCCTTCTTCATCATCCATTTACTTTTAAATTTTTTAATAAATATTTATTTCAAATTAATTTAAAAAAAGAGATATAATTATGATTTTGAAAAAAATGAAATAAATTTAAAAAGCATTAATTTTATTCTTTGATTTATTTTTCGTTTTCAATAAAGTATAAACATTTTATTTTAAAAATAATTTTTTTTCAAAAAATATTTGGTTTAATATTTGTTAATTAATATAATAATAATTTATTTTAAAATACAATACCCATATTTTTTATTTTAGATTTCAAACCGAATTATTTGATTTTATTCTGTCTCTTTTTTTATTTATAAAATTTGAATCTGAATTATTATTAACAGATAAATTATTATTTATTATTGTTTTGAAAGAATTTAAAGAATTAATAACTTGATAAATATTATATCTAAAAATAACATCAGGTTCAATCATTTTTAATATTAGTAATTCCAATTTTTGACTTATATTTTTTAAAGAAGAAATTTTATCATATAAATTTGTTTCATCTTCATCTTTTGATAATAAAGTATACATTAATTTCCCTAAAGCAAAGATATCAATTTTAAATAATTCTCTTTTTGTGTAGTAATTACCCTGATATTCATATCCTTTTTTATATAAATATTTACTTTTTGAAAAATCATTAAAATAAATATTAGAATAATTTTCATTAACAAAAAAAATAGAATTAATTGATAAATTAAATAGTACTAATTTTTGAGAGTTACAATCTTCAAGTAAATTTGCAATTTGTTTTGAAATATGAGTTACAAATGATTCGTTAATTTTATCTGGATTCTCATTCATAAACTCTTTTAAAGTAGTTATTTTTTCAACCTTGGAATTTATTTTATATTGAAAAACAATAAAAAGACCAAAGAAATTAAAACTTTTATAAAATTTTATTTCATTGTTAATTAAACAACCATTTCTTTCTGATTTAATTAAATGAAATAAAGTTTTTAATTTTTCTAATTTTTCCTTAATAGAATCATTATTATTTTGATTTAATTGTTTTTTTAATTCTTCTTTAATTGTCTCCAGTTCTTTATATTGGTACAATAACTTATAAATATTATTATCTTTATAAAGTAATAATATTGTTTTATCATCAGAAATTTTATTAAAAGGTATAATTTCAGAAATTTCCTTTAACTTTATTTGAATTTTTTCAAAATCTGAATTTCCTTCAAAAAATTTTATATTTTTTTTGATTTCTTCTATAAACTGAATTATAATGTTATTTATCATTCTAACCTAAATTTAATTTTTTTTTTTGGATTATAAATGGAAAAAAATAATGATATTCTTTCAACTTTTTATACTGAGCAATATTTAACAAAATATTCATTTCATAAAAATAAATCGAATTCTTTTATTTCAAATTTAAAAAGCCCTGATATATTTGAATTTAATAATACAATGCTAAAATTAAAAAACAAATATTGTATATTAAAAAATTTAAAAATAAACCTTCCCCAAAAAAGTCCAAAGGAAAAAAAAGCAATAAATTCAAATTCAACTCCTTCATTATTAATAAACAATTTTCATGAAATTAATGTTTCTCCAAAAAAAAGAGAAATGAATGAAAATGTAGATAAAATAGTAAATATGTTAATCTCAAATAAATTAGATAAAACTTCTTTTTTAACTCCATTAGAAAATACTCAATTAGAAATAAAAGAAAAAGATATAGATCCTAAATTTATGATAAAAAGAAATTTTAAATACGAACCAAATAATAAAAATTTATTTAAATCTTATGGAAGTCAAATAAAAGCATTAGGTAATGAAAAATATAGAAGAGCTCTATTTAGAGGAGTAAATGATTATGAAATTCAAAATGTTAAATATTCTTCTTTAAAAGGACCAACTGGTTATGATGCTAATGAAAATAAAAAGAAAAAAAATAAAACGAATAGTGAAATTAAAAAATTAATTTGGGATATGGAAAAAAATTCATTTAATGATCAATTAAATAATAATAATATTGGGAGAAATAAATGTTTTCCTGTGATTAATAAATATAATTCTTATGGTAAAAAAAAAGTTTCTACTCCTGTAACTGTTGATGAAAAGTTAGTTCGTTCTATGGAAAATGCACAAAACACTTTAATTCATTTTAATAATAGAGGGAAGGAATATCAAAAGATGAAAGAAGATATATATAAATTTCTTTATGGAAAAAAAAAAGAAAATTATAATTTTTTTAAACAACAATATAAATAAAAAATTAATTTACCAATCAAAACAAATTTAAATATTATAAGGAAAATATTTTCTGTTTTCATTCATTTAATTTCAAAAAATAATTTAACAGGTAAAACAAAAAAAATTTAATTTTTCATATAATAAAATTAGATTTTCAATATTAAAATGAATAAATGATTTAAAAATTATTTTCATAATATTTATTTTATAAAGATAACAATTAATCATTGTATTTAATTTTTCAAAAATAAGTTTTTAAATATTGTTTTTTTTATTTATTTTGAAAAATATAATAAATTATTTAAATCTTATTATAAGTTTAGAGATGGTTAATTCAAAACTCAAAATACAAGGAATTATCTTATTAAAGAATAAAACACAAAATATCTAAAATAAGTAATAAAAAAGGCAATCAAAATGTAAAAACTATATTGGAAAGGTTATTTGATTAATTTAAAAATAAGATCAAACTTATTTTAAAAATGTCCTTAAACAAAAACAAAATATTGAATTTTTATTTAAATTTTTTATTTTTTCCTTGATATTTTTATTTTTATATATAAATATTTACAATTATTTTTTTATAAATTAAATTTGATTTCAAAAATTTAGTTTTTCAGTTATTAAACATATTTTAAAATCAAAAAAAATGACAAAATTTCATATATTTTATTTTTTTAATTCAATATGTATATTATGTTATATTTTATTAAGTATTTTTACAATTAATACATGTATATCCTTTGGTAGTGTTAAATTCCTTAAAAAATTTACAAATAATAAAACAAATTTAATAAAAAATAAATTTAAAAAAGATTATTTTATATGGATTATGATTGATGATATTGCTTTTGAAGAATTTTATTTAATAAATAATTTATCAAGAAATTTAAATCTTTCTAAAATTTTTAGAGTTAAAACAAAAGAATTTAAATTAAGTTCATCTCTTTATAATTCAATATATACTGGGAAAATAAACAGAAATTATTTAGGGAAAAAATTATCAGGAGACAATATTTTATATCAAGTTCATAAAAATGGAAAAATTGTTTTTAAAGGAGGAGCTTTTCCTAATTATTCTTTGTTAGATTCAAAATTTATTGATAAATTTGAGATTTATGAAAATATAAATTTTATTCATCCTAAAGAATTTGACAATGATTATTTGGAAAACCTTTATCAAGAATTTTATAAATTAACTGATAATTTTGGAAATTTTAAAGATAAATCAACTAGAAAATTAATATACGAAAAAATCTTAAATGTAAATCCTATTGATTTTAATAATTATTCATTAAGTTATTTAAATGAAATATTAGAAAATAATGTAAGTACAATATTTTATTTTAAATCAGATAAAACAAATTATATTACATCATTAGTAAATACTTTTAAAATAGAATATTTTATTATAGATATTATAAAATATTTAAATTTAAATCCACAATATAATTTAATAGTTTCAAGTGAGCATAGTGGACAAGAATATTCATATAAAGAAGGAAATGAAGGAATTTTTTTTATTTATTCTGATATCATAAAAAAGGAAAAAAATGATTCTAATAATTACAATCCATTAATGACAATTTATGATATTGCACCTACAATTTCAACTATATTAAATAATGTTAATATTCCTTTAGAATCATCAGGTTTTCCTCAATTTATTTTAGAAGATTCTGATTTCATAAAAATGGGAATAAATATGAAAATACAGCAGTTAGATTTATTTTTAAATTTATTTAAAAAATTTTCTTCTAATAATCCAAATATAGATATTTTTATTGAAGAATTAGATTCTTTGAAAAATAGTAATTTTTCCCAGAATGAAATGGATTCTTTGAAAAAACTTCAAAATAAAATTAGTTCTTTTATTATTCAATGGAATCAAACTTCATTTAGTTTATTATTTTTTATGATTGTTATATTTTTATTACTTATTAAAATTATAGGACAACTTTATTATATTCATAATTATCTATTTTATTCATATCCAAAAAATATTTTTTTATTTTTTTCTATATTTTTTACTTTATTTTGGGAATTATTTATGATTTATATATTTAGTGAAGATGAAGATGAAAACTTATTAAGAGTATTAATTTTTTCAAGAATTTCTATTAATATCTTTTTGTCTTTTTGTGTGGTAATATATTATATAATTTTTGGAATCGATAAATCTTTTCTTATTTTAGCATTAATTTTTTCTTTTTCTCCAATAGCTTCAATTATACAATTTTATGAACCACTCTCTCTTTTAAAATTTTATTTAAATAAAGTAAGTTTTAAAACAAAATTAATAGATGCATTTATTAATTATCCAACTCTAATATTTTTCATATTATATAAATTATATAAAGTAAGAAATTCATATTTTGATAGTACTCATAAAAAATATGTAAGAAGTATAATTATAATATTAACAGTAATAACAATATTAATAATGATAATGTTTGATTTAACTGCTTCAACATCTTTATTAAAAAGTTATAATAATAGATATACATCCATTGTTTTAGTTTTTCTATCAATTATTTTAATATCAATTTCAAGTTTTTTTGTTCCATCTCAAAAAAAACATAATTTAACAATTGCAATGTTTGGTACAATCCTATTTATTTTTTTTATTTGTGATGTCACAGAAAGATTATTAATACTTTTAATTTTAATTCCAATATATGAAATTTTACATAGTTGTTATAATAAAAGTAATAATTTATATTGGAAAATGTTAATTACATGTACATATATTATTTTTGCAGATATTTTTTATGTTATTACCAAAAATACTTTAACTTTTAATTATTCATCTGAGATTTTAATGTCAAATGAAAAATCTTATATTATTCAATTTTTATATATTGCTCATAAATTTAGATTTTTTTTTATTACAAGTATTTATTTAGCTTCTCATAGTAATTATTCTAAAAATGATTTTTTAGATAATACAACAAGATTAACAAGAATACTTTTAGATATCCAAATTTCTGGTTATGAAATATTTTATGCTTTTTATTTATTCAATGAAATTGAAGAAGCATATTTATATATATTTATGATTACAATGAGTAAATGTTATATGGCTTTGATTTATGATATTAATGTTATTATTGGTTATTGTATTAGAAAATTAGTTTTCAAAGAAAAAAGACTTTTAGATAATACTGAAAACGACCCAATTCCTATTGCTTTAAGTGAAACTTCTTCAATAAAAAATGGTAAAAAAATTGAAATTAAATAATATATTAATTATTTATTATTTTTTTATTATTTTTTATTAAATAAAAAACAATTCCCTTTTTTTTCTTTTTTCACAGAAATTATTTTTTGATAAAAGATAAATTATTTTTTAATCTACCCTTAATGTAAATCTTTATAGTATATATCATTGAATTAATATTTTAAATTTTTTTGAGGCATTAATAATTAAGTGATTTCAAAAAGAAATCAATAGAACTACAATTTTGTAAATAAAGAGATAAGAATATCTCAAAACAAAAAATTCATATAAAAGAATTAAAGAAAAAAGATATTAAAAATCATTAAAAAATAAAAGAAATATATAACTTATTTTAATTACTGAATAAAAGTAATATAAAGACTATATAATAAAAAATTATAATAATCCAAAGATATCATTCAAGTATATTCAAATTAATTAAATTTATAAATAATTTTTTTAATAAAATGAACGTGAATATTATTACATTGAAATTTATATTTTTTAATTTCAAAAATTAAATTAGACCTAAAACTCAAAAAATATATATATTTTTTTTAATAATATTCCAGATTATATTTTACTTACTATTACAAATATTATTTAAAATAAATATTTCCTATTATATTATTCATCTAATTCATGAATAAAAAGTCCTGAAGCTAATTTAGGTTCGAACCAAGTAGATTTTGGAGGCATAATTTCATTATGATCTGCAATATTCATGAATTCTTCAATAGAACAAGGAAATAAAGCAAAAGCACATTTCATTTCTCCAGAATCTACTCTCAATTTTAATTCTTCAATTCCTCTAATTCCTCCAACAAAATCTATTCTTTTATCAGTTCTTAAATCTTTTATTCCTAAAACTTTATCCAATATATTTTTTGAAAGAATTGAAACATCAAGTGAATCAATCATATTATTTTTGTCAAAAGAATCATCTTTTGCAATTAATTTATACCATTCTTTATCTAAATACATTGAAAATGTATGAGCTTGTTCAGGTTTATACAAATTACTTCCTTTATTTTCAATTATGAAATTCTCTTCAATTTTCTTTAAAAAATCTTCTTTATTTAAACCATTTAAATCTTTTATAACACGATTATAGTCGAAAATTTTTAACTGATTTGAAGGAAAAGCAACAGTTAAAAAATAATTATATTCATCATTTAAATTATCATTTGATTGATTATTTCTTTTTTCTAACCCAACTCTAACAGCAGCAGCACTTCGATGATGACCATCTGCAATATAAAAATAATCAATTTCATTTTCAAAAATTCTTTCAATTTCTTTTATAATTTCATTATTATTTATAACCCAAAATTGATGTCCAAAACCATCTTTTGGGGATCTAAAATTATAAATTGGTTCTTCATTTTTAATAATATTATTTACAATTTCATTAATTTTAGAATTTTCTCTATAAGCAAAAAAAGCAGGTTCCATATTTGCATTTGTTTCTTTAATATGATTCATTCTTCCATCTTCTTTTTCTTTTCTAGTATATTCATGTATTTTAATTTTACCATTAATATAATCATTAATAGATGCACAACCAACTATTCCATATTGTGTTCTTTCATCCATAGTTTGAGCATAAATATATAATTTTGGTTCTTTATCTTTAATTAACCATTTTTTCTCTTTGAATTGATTAAAATTGGATGAAGCTTTTTTAAAAACTTGTGGATCATTTTCATTTATATTTTCTTTTTCATCAAAATCTATTTCAGCTTTTGTTATATGAAGAAGAGAATATTCATTGTCTTTTGCTTCTAATCGAGCTTCTTTTGAATTTAATACATCATATGGCTGACATTGAATTTTTTCAACTAATTCTTTAGGAGGACGAAGTCCTTTAAATGCTTTTAATTTAGGCATAAATAAAATATTTTTTTTTTTTTGGATTTTTAAATAATTTTAAGTAAGTAATTATTATACATTTTTTTTTAGTTATAATCCAGAAAAAGGAAAATTTTTTATAAATATCACAAATATTTCATTATATTTTTTATAATTATCTTTTTTATGATAGTTAAAAATAATTTATGAAAATAACTATTATTAAAGAATATCAAATAAAAATAAAAATGAGTGAAAATTTTGCTAATTTTATATGCGAAGATTATGGGACATATGAAGAGAATGATGAAATATATGGGTTTGAAGAAAATTATGAAGAAAACCTTATCAATGAAGATAATATTTATTCTGAAAATGAAAACAAAGAATTTGTAAATAATAACCATGAAGAAGAAGAATCATATAAAATTGATTGTATAATTCCTAGTATTGATATTTTTGATAATATAAAGGAAAAAAAAGATAAACAAATAAACCAATTTCAGGAATATGCGGAAATATTAGATGTTAATTTTTTGAATGAAAATGAAAACATTTCAAGTTATATAAGTCCTTTTGAAAGAAAGAAAAGGAAAATGATGAAAGAATTAAAGAAAAAACAAAAATTAAATAATAAATTAATCAAGAAAAATATCCAAAACAGAATAAAGGAGAATAATTTACTATACCAAAAAAATATGTTGTTCAAAGAGAAATCCATTTCTTACCCTATTTTTCATTTGAATTGTATACAAGAAAAATCCTATTTTTTAGGGAAAAAAAGAATATATATAAATAATAATATGATAAATATAAATTAAATAAATAAACAAAAGGAAATATAATCATTTTAAAACCTATTATTTTAATCTTGAATAAGAAAAACTCATTTCAATAATATCATTTCCACTTATTAAAGAAAAATAAGAAAAGCCATCACTTTCAGTATTAGAATCATCTTTTGAAATAAAAGAACTAATTTCTGGAATCTCTTCATTCAAATCTTTTCCCAAAGTTTCTTCTAAACCAAAGCAAGAAAAACCATAAAAAATACCAAAAACAATAAAAACCACATCGATTAAATGACCAATTAATTCAGTTAAAATTGGGACACAAAATGGAGCAAATCTACTTAAAAGAAAAAGAAATTCACACATTGTTCCTCTTATTGAAATAGGAATAATTTCAGGAGTATAAATATATATTACATTAAAAGTTGCAGCGAATCCAAACATAGAAAAAAATATCAAAATTGCTTTTAGTTTTTCAGGAACTATTTTATAAATAGCAAAACCAATTCCACCTAAAAATCCTCCATATTTTAATACAAAAACTCTACCATAAAAATCTGCTAAATATCCTGATATTACTTCACTTATCATTTCTCCTAAAAAGGCTAGGATGCTTAAAAGAAAAAAATCCCCTTCCAATTTATTTAAATTTAATATTATACCATAAAAACAAAATGAACTACCATACCATAATAATATTAATATTAGTATTTTATTTCTTTGAGATGGATATGTAATTATTTTAAATATTGAAATATGATTTACATTAGTGGTCATTTTTTTTTTCAGTACGTTTACTGTATTTTTTAAGTTAAATATATTTCCTTTATTTTTCAAAAGATAATCTTTCCATTGAGTATTAGTATTATTATATAAAGATATTGTATTAAGAACATTAATACATTCTTCAAATTTTGCTTGACTAAATAACCATTTTGGACTTTCAGTAAAATAATACAAAGCTAAAAAAGTAGTGATAATATGTAATGTTGCCGTGAAACCAAAAAATATTCTCCAATTATTTATATATAAAAAAAAAAACGCTAATAAAACTCCAGCAAGAGGATAAATTGCATTTGAATAAGTCATAAGCATACTTATTTCATTAATTGGCAAATATTCTGACATAATTACTCCAAACATACCATAAATAGCATAACAAAAACCACTTATAAAACATAATAATACAAGAAAAGAAGGATTAAAACATAAAAATAAATTTATATGAACTATACAAGATAAAAATATTAAAAAATTAAATATTTTTTTTCTCCCATATTTATCTGGAAGTGGTGTTACAATTATACTTCCTAATATACCTCCAAAAAAAAATGATGATCCTATAAGAGGAATATAATATTCATTTTGACAATATAAATCAAATGAATATGACCAATTATGAAGACTTTTTTCATAATTTTTTCTGAAATAATATTCCGAATTATATTCACAGAATTCTCCGTTATTGTAATCACATTCTTTAAAAGGGGAATTTGATGATTTTATTGAACATTCATATGATGGGTGCTTTGTTAAATAAGAATATGATACAGAAATAACCGAAGAAAGAAAGGATGTTGATATTAAAACAAAAATTAATATTTTTTGATATTTTCCATTTAATTTTATTATGTTTAATGCTTCTTCCATTGTATTCTAATTTTTTTTTTACTTTTTTTAATAAATGTTAAATGTTTTATTAAATTTAAATTTATTAAAAAATAACAGGATAAAACTGGTCATTTTCATATAAAACATATACATATAAAATTATTGAAATATACAGAGCAATCCAAATTAAAACTATAGATTAGATAAATTATACTTTCTATTATAGCAAAAATTAATTTATCTAAATAATTGTTATTTGATATAATCATTCATTTAATCTTATGCTTAAATTTTGTTTTTTCAATTGAATAAATAGGTAAATTCTTCTATTTTCACTTAAAAATAAAAAGTTATTATAATAAATAAATCATGAAATTTAATTTATATTTACATCATAAATTTTAAATGCAAATTAATGAAAAAATTAACAGGTAAAATGAATAAATAATTTAATCTAATATTTTTATTTTTTTTGTTTTTTTTTGCAATGAATATATAAAATGTTTTTGAACTTTATATTCTTTTTTTTATGTTTTTTTATCCCTTATTTTTGTTAAAAAAATAATCATTTAAAATTATTTTAAATAAATTATATTAATTTATTATTGTTTTATTAATATTTCTAATTTATTTTTTAATTTTTGTTCTGAAAAATTGTATATTTGTTCTATAACATTTTTCAAATTTTCATCATCTTTAACTAAATTAAAAATTTTAACGATTTTTTCATTAATAACTTGATTAGAATATTTAGAATTATAAACTATACATAAAACTTTAAAAACCTGAATATAACATTTTTCAGGAATCAATTCTCTTTTCATTAAAACCATATCACATAACCATTCATGTTGTTGTTCACCTTCAGTTTTATCAAATTTAATAGGTAAATTATTAATCCAAATTTCAACTAATTCATTAATATATTTTTTTACAATTTCACTATTAAATTGATAAAATAATATTTTACCAATTGAAGCTATAATATTATCTTGAGCTAAACCATAACTTTCCTCATCATCATTTTCATTGTAAGTTATTGAAATTCCTTCTTTTAAAGCATTCAATAATCCTTCACAATATTTATCAAAATTATTTTTAGTAAATTTAGCAAAAACTCCAATTCCATAAGAAGCACTTTGTCTTATTCCATTATCTTCTTTTTTACATAAATTCACAATTAAATTATATAAATCATCCCAAATATTATTTAAAGTTTCTTGTCCTAAATACTCAATTAAATCATCTGTTATATATAATCCCATTTTTGTTTCAAAATTAGATGTACTATTTACATATTTAGGAAGAACATCTTTTATAATTATATTTATTATATCCCCTGATAATGCTTTATGAGTTTTAAATAAAATTCCTAATATTTCTGCTATTTCACTTTGAATATTTTCTAAACTTTCTATATCTTCATCTATTAATTCATCTAAATTTTCATCATCTGAATCATCATCAGGAGATTTTTTTTTTATTATTTTTTTGCTTTTTTTAGAAACTAAATTTAATCTTTTTTTTTCTAAATTTTGGAAAAAAATCATTATTTTATTAAATAATTCATTTAATTCATTTTTTTGTAATATTTCTCCAGCATGATCAATTACTTCTTTTAAATAAACAAAAAATTTTTGGCAAGTATAATTATCAATTTCTTTTTCAATAGAAGTAAATAGAGTTTGAATATATAAAATTCCTTTTTCTTTTTTTTGATTTTTGTCATTAAAAAGTGAAATTAAATTAGGTAATATTTTTGCAGATTTAGTTCTAATTTTTTGAGTAGTACCATTTATTACTAATGGAAGAATTTCTTTTTCAATTTCTTCAACATAAGGTAAAAATTGATTATCTAAAACTTCAATAATAGTATTTAAAAGAGAAAGACTTTCAGCAAAATCTTCAGTATCACTTGTTTCTACATTAATATCTTTTTTTTTATTTTCATTTATATTATTACTATTATTATCATTTAATAATTCATTAATATCAATTTCTTTATCAGGAGTTGAACTAAGAGAAACTTTAGGTTTTAATTTTATTAAAGCTAAAACAGTAGAAACTATATTTGGTAAAAGTTCTTTAAAATTATCTTGTAAAATTGGAATTAATCTTTCTAAAGAATTTTGTAAATCTCCTCTTATTGGATCATTATTAAAACTTATTCCTTGAACTAATTCAATGATACATGTAACTATATTTGGAATAACTTTATAATAATCTTCTTTTGAATAAGGTCCTATTGTTGTTAAACATTCAATTAAACCACCAAATAAAAATTTATTTGATTTTGTTTTATATAATTCAAAATATTGTAATATTATTTCAAAAGATTTTTTTGCATAAGGTTCACTTTTTTCTTCTATTGTTGAAAAAATAACTAATATACATTCAATTACTGATTTTCTTAAAATTAAAGGAATATCTTTAATAAAGAGGCCAAATAAAATATCTAATAAATGCGATATATATGGAAGTAAATTTTCTGATGTTGTAAACTGAATAAATGATGTTAATGTTTCTATTATTTCACATTGAATTCTTAAAATTGTTTCATTTGGAAATATTTCAAATATTAAACCGAAAATCTGATTTATATATTTTTTTTGAAAATCAGGATTATAATTTTCAGATAATTTATTTATACAATTAATAGCTGCAAATCTAACTTTTGGATTTTCATTTTTAGTTAAAGAAAAAATTAAATTAAAAGCCATTTCAATATTACTCAAATCACCTTCTTCATTAGATGTTAAACAAGAAAAACTAAATAAACCAATATATTTATAAATCCAATCATTATTTTGTATTAGATTATTTATTATTTCCATTAATATAGATTGAATTTCATCAATTCCTAAAGTTTCAATTAATCTTTCAATTAAACCTTGAGAAAATTGAACATTTTCTTCTTCAATTGCTTCAATTTCAGAATAATTATTTCCACTTGGATTATACCATGAATTGTCTATTTCTTTGTTCATTTCTAATGCATATTTATATATCATTTCACATAATATTTTTAAATCATCTTTTCTTTTTTTTAATAAAGTTGATTCTTCTTCAATTAAATTCACAATTACTTCAAAAGCTAATTCTCTTATTTTTTCATCTTCAAAATCTGTTTTATCTATTATTTTTTTACATAAAGTGAATAAATCTTGAAAATGAGGTTTAAATAATTTTGGTTCAATACTACACATTTCAATTAAAATTTGTAATATCTCTTTTAACAATTCCTCTTTATTATTTGTAAAAATTTCTAAAGTAGATTGTAGAATATTAAATAAAAATGGTTTTAAAATTTTTAAATCTTCTTTATCTCCAAAAGTAATTAATTCAGATATAAAATTAGAAGCTGTAACTTTCAATTTTAATTGATGACTTTGAAAAATAGTAGATAAATAAGGAATAAACTTATCAAAATTTTCCTTTAATAGTTCATATAAAAATCCAGTACCATCAGTAAGTAATTTTAAAGTATAATTTATTTGAATTATTTTACTATCATCATTAGGATTTATATTTATTAAATTTAAACTCAATTTTTTTAAATCTTCCCAATCTTCATCACAATCATAAATTTTATCAATAATTTGAGTTATAACATCTGCAATTTTTCTTTTTTGATTTTCTTTATTTTCTTGAATAAAAATTTCTAATGATGTTAATTTTATTTGATTTTTTAAATTATTATCAATTTTTTTCCAAGGTTCAATATCATCAATATCTAAAATTTTTCTACAAATTACAAGAGCAGTTGTTTTGATTAATTCTTCCTCATTTGTATTTGAAGGTAATTGGGCTATTTGTAATAAACAATAAGTTAAAGCTCCTAAATTTTGTCTTAATTCTTGTAATTTATTTACTGCTTCCGTTCTGATTTGTTTATCTGGGTTTGTTATTCCTTTTAAAATTTGACTTACCATATTTATATCTTCACTCGACATTTTGAGATAAAAAAATTAAATAAAAAATTAATATTAAGAATATTTTTTTAATTTTAAATTATTTTGTAATAAATAATAACTTATAAAAAACTATTATTTAGAGAGATTTAAATATTATTTCATTTTAAAATCTTTTTCCAAAAACTAATCGAATTGCCTTTATAATTTATTATAATTCATATTATCACTAGGATTTATACTTGGATTATCAGCCATAGTTCCAACACCAAAGGATAATTGATCAATTTGTTTTTTATAATCTTCTTTTTCTTTGCTAACAAGATAAACTTTAATAGCAAGAAAAGCAACAACAACGATAATTATAATAACTATTATTAAAATTATAACATTAAGTTTAGAAACACCATAATCAAAAGCATTTGGAATCATATCATAATATAATATTTCAGAATCTTCTCTTGTAATTGCAGTAACAATAAGATCATATTTTTGATCTTTGGGATAATCTTTAATTTCAAATGTTGTAACGTCTTTATCTCCTTTAGAAATTATTTTATATGATTTTGTCGAGTTAACATTTGAAATTGTGATTGTTTCAAGTTTTACCTTTTTTGTTTCTTTACTTGGAATTGCTTTTAAATAATATGTAACTGGAACATTTACATTTAATTCACTTCCACCAACTTTTTTAATTATTTTTTTTAAATATATATTTAAATTTTTTTTTATCATTTCTGTTTTTATTGATTTTTCTTTTTTATAAATATCATAATATGATATTTTATTAATATCATTTGAAGTAACATATCTAAAAGTAAATTCATTTTCTCCTGGTTTTTCATTAGAATAAACAATTAAATATAAATAATTATATTTTTCCTCAAATTTAATTTGTAAATATTGTTTTCCATTAATTTTTTGTTCTGGATTATTTTTGATTGGATCATATTTATCAGGATTTGTATAATTAATTGCCACTTGGAATTTAACATTATTGTTGTTTGCTGAAAATTCAATTTTCATATAATTATCATCTTGTAGATTTTTCTTTAGTTTATAAACAATTTTAGGTTTATCAATATTTTTCAAACTTCCAAAATTATATTGATTATATGGAGACACAAATTCATATGTTTCTGAAGGAAATACTGAATATTCAGTGAAAATAGTTTTATATTCAGAATTATCATTATCATCCGATTTTTCGATACTAATGTATATATATTTATCTTTACTTGTTTCTTGTTTTAATTGTTCTTTAGTAAAATGGAATTTAATAATTTTCAAAGAAGGATCATAAATTCCATTTACAATATTTTTCGAAGGAAATTGAATACTATATTCTTTTTTTTTTTTTAATATAGTTGAATAAGGAAGAACCGTTCCTTTTACTTTAAAAGAATGGTCATCAACTTGAATATCATTATTTTCTTCTAATAAATAATATTTTTTCATATTAATAACAATATCAACATCCTCTTCTTTTTCAGGAATTTTACAATAATAAGTTAAAGGGAAAGTTATACTATCATAATATATTTCACCACCTGTTCCATATTCAATTTCATCAAAATTATCATATCCTCTATATTCAAAAAAAATATAAAAACCAAATTCTTGTTTACAACTAACTGAAATGGCTTTATTATTTAAATTAAGTAAAACACCTAAAATATCATTATTTCCTTTTAATTCAAAAGTTTCATTTGTTTTATTTAAAGTTATTTTTCCACTTCCTTGTATACTAACGAAATGAACAACAAAAGGATAAAGAGAAGGGAAAAACAAATTTATATTTTCTCCAGAAGGTAAATAAAATAATTGATATGCTGATGGATCCATATTCATTTGAGTTGTTAATGTCACAAATGATGTTAATAATGTTATTATTCCTATATTATTTGAATTTACAGCAATTATTAAATATTGATCCTTATTTTTTGATAATGGGGTATAAAGATAATCTGAATTTAATTGATCTTCTGTTTTTTTCAAACTATTTATTCTATTTGGAAGTTCTGTTCTTAATTCATCTTCTCTATTTTCATCAATGATATTTTTATCTACATATTTCATATAAATGTTTAATTTATTTGTTAAATTATCTTGAAATGTATGAACGTACATATTTTTTAATTTATCTGATGATAATGTATAAATATTAAAATAACAAAATTCATTCACATTTTTATAATTACATAAAATATTTTGATTTGATTCAACTGGAATAATATCATATTTTTCTGGAATTCTTATTCTAAATACATATAATGATAGTAATAAATTTTCTGCGCTTGAAGTTCCAATTGCTAAAGTAAAATATTCATCCTTTTTGAATTCTTCATCTGAATTAATTTCAAAAATATTATCCGCCCCTTTTGGTGAAAATTGATAATTATTATCTCTTTCATTTATCATCACAGAACCTCTTTTAACAAAAACATTACATAAACTATTCCTAAATTCAATTAATATTTTTTTGGTATTTTTAGTTAATTTAAATGAATAATATTGATATAAACTATCTGAAGTATAATTTTTTTCAAATATTTTTCCAACCACATATTTATTTAAAAGAACTTCAGTAATATCATTTTTTCCATTTAATCCATTATTAACTCTTGCCATTAATGAAATATCATATAATAAATTTTCTTCATCGAATAATGTACTAGCAGTATTTTCAATTGTAATTAATAGGAAACAACCATGAGTACAAATTAAAGTATCCTTTTCAAAATAATAAATTTTATTTGAATAAGGATCGGAAATTAATAAGTCCTTATCATCTTTATTTGGAAAATGAATTTTACCCATCCAATTTGAATTTTTTTCTGTGGTTCCATTTTTGTTATATAATCTTGCATAAATAGCTGGAGTTCCTCTTTCAATATTTATTGAAATTTCACCTTCTTCTTCATATCCAACATCAGTGTAATAATATAACTTTTTATTGTTCCCTGGAATAGTATCTAATTTCATTAAACCTTTTTTGATATAATTTGGAAAGTTATAATTCGTTTTAATAACAAATGTAAATTTAATGTCATTTTTATCCAAATCAGAAGGATTTTTTGGACTTATATCCAATATAATTCTACATAAATCATCTGATGGACAAGAATTTGAAAATTCTGATTTACTTAATATTAAATTTTCTGAATCTACTATTATTTTAGATTTAGGAGATACTTTATCATCATAACGAATATTAATTTCAATAGGAATTTTATTTTCTTTTGTAAATTTAATTAATATATTTCCTTCTGGTGCTGTATATGGGAAAATATATCTAATTCCTTTTAGATTTTTATCTATTAATACATTATATAAAACATTTTCTCCAATTAATAATTCCCTATCACGTGAAAATGAAGCTCCTTTTCGATAATCATTTTGAATTGATGATATGTGAATCATACAAGGTTCAGTTTCATTTGGTCTCACATTATCCATTTCATTTAATTTAATATTATATTTAAAAATAGATAAAGACTGGTCTGGATCTTTAGAATCAGAATTATTTGTAATTATATCATAACCTAAATAACCATTAGTTAATATTTCTTTTTTTTGTCCATTATATGTTTCTCTTGTTATTGATACTTTACAATTTAAAGCATAAAAATTTGCTTGATAACATGATTGACGTCTATATCTTCCAAAATGATGTAAATAAAAATCTTTTCCATTTGGATTATTTGCTTTTTCTGATAAATATATTGTTGTTAAATATGGTAATCCTTGATATAAAATAACTGTGTTGTTGTTTTTATAAAATTTTTGATATTCTATTGAATAAAAAGCATTTTTAGTTGCTCTTATTGAATATGTAAATTCACCACCCAGACCATCTACATTATTAGATTCATAAATAATTTCTATTTTATTCATTAAATATTTTATATTTGTTTTTTCACTAGATTTATAATGATGAAAATAAGCATCGCCTGAATGAATATTTAAAGAAACAACCAATTTTTGAACATCTAATTCATTAATTTCAAATTTATATCTATCGAATTCATTGGACATAGAAAATTGAGTAAATCTATCATAAGGTTTAAGCATAATATAATCATTATCATCAAAAAATAAAGTTTCATATATGCAACTTATACTACTTTGACATGCAACAATAAAAATCCATTGTTTATTGCTTAAAGGACCTGGTTCAGTGTAACTTAGTCTATTTGCATGAAACATATTATTAATATTTTTAACTTTTTGAATATTTTTTTCTTGAGCAATATTTTCAATTTTATAGTCACAATAAGGGAATTGCTCACACAAAAGAATATACATTTCAGGACTTCCTCTAATTATTCTCATATAAAAATTTGTATAATCATTTTCTAAGGAACTTCTTTTGGTATGATAAAAATAAACTACTTTTTTGGCAGGAGTGAATCTCCTATATAATATACCATGCATTTGAGGAGCATAAATATCACTTCTTTTAATTGGATTAAATAAATCAATAATTTGTAAACTATAAATAACTTCATGATAAGTATCATTATTATTAACACATAAATATGTTAATAATTTCCCTCTTTCATATTCAATTTTATATTCTCCATTATATACTACATCATGTTCTTCAACAACACCTCCATATTCATTTTTTAATGATAAAACTACTGAACCTTTGAATACTATAATTCCTGCTGCAAAATTATTTTTTTCATCAGTGATTTTTTCAGGATCGACCAAAAAACATTCTTCTTTATCTTCACCTTTCAAATAACCTTCCATAGATTTAGAATTAGGAATAACTCTATAAGCTTTTTGATAATCAGTATAATGTCTTCTAGAAGAAAAAGTCATATAATTTGGCCCATCTCTAGTATTAGTAACAGTACATTTGTAGTTTTCTCTTGATTTTTTTTCAAAAGTGGAAATTAATCCCTGTGAAAATCCTTCAAATTTATCAGAAAAAGAAAGTCCATCACAAGTAATTTTAGGAGAATAAGGTGAATTTAATGAAATAGTCATATAAACTTTATTATTTCCTTCTTCATTTGCATTAATTATTTCAAATATATCTTTTTCATCTTTTTTATATGAAACAAAATTATATGAATCATCATTTTTAAGCATTATTGCTTCTGCAGAATCATATTTTAATTCCCCTGAAAATGAAGCTCCATCTGAGGTAATATTTAAATATCCTGTTTTTTGATTATTAAGAGATGAAACTTTAATATATAAATCTTGCTGATCTTTTAATTTATCTGCTAATTGTTCCGCTTTATCTCTATCACATAATTCATTATCTGGACAATATATAATATATGGGTATATTGTTGCTGAGTTTGATTTTACAGTTATATGCACGTATTTTTTCGTACCTTGGTATTGGATTTTCAAAATTAAGGATGTTTTGTCTGAAATTTGATAATTTTGAACTGTATCTGTAATAGTAATAGTATCAGGTGCTGATTTTATTAATGTTATAATCAAGGTAAGAAGGAGGAAGAATTTTAAATTCATTGATTTTTGATCTTTAATTATTTTTTATAGATATGTCTTTATTAATAATCAAATAATTTAATTAATATTAGTAAAATATAATATATTTTTAAAGGAAATTTAATCCATTTTAATTTGAAAATTATTTTTTAATATTTTTTAGATTTTTGCTCAATAAATAATTTACTTTTAATTAATTTAAATAAATAATAATATTTGAATTTATTACATTATATAATATTCATTAATTTAATATATTTATCAATACTATAAAATATGTTATTTTTATAATATTTATAAAATTTTGTATTTTAATGATTAATATTACATAATTCTTTTAAAAGTGATTCTATTTATCAGAAAAACTTCATTTTCTAAAATAAAAATTTTTTAAGAAATTTTATATTTCATAAATGAAATTATGTTACTTGAAAAAACAAAGGGTTTTTATTTAAATTAAACGTTTTAATTAATATTAGAAAAGATATTAATATATTTTGAATTAAAGATATTTCTATTAATCAACGGAGAGTCCATACAATTATGGAAGAAAATTCTATTTTTTTCCATTTTCTTTGATTACTTAATTTTTGAGCAAAAATTTTTCTATAAATTTCATTTAAAATAAAATTAATAAGAATTTTTAAATTATTTTTAAGAATTCATAAATGTTTTAATGCAATTATAAATTAATAAATATTTATATTAAAAAGATGGACTATCAAACTTTTAGACCAGTAATGTTATTTTCACATTTTCCAACAAATAAAAAATTAAGAGTAAGTAAAAAAGGATTAGAATATCTTTCATTAAATGTAAACGTAAAAATAATATTATTAATTAATAGCAAAAATTAACAGATTCATTTTCAAACACAAAAACAAATTCAAGAACATTTAGTAATACTCAAACAAATTCATTTTTTAGAAAAAAAACGAATCCAACAGAAGACTCATTTAAAATGAATAAAACAAGAACAAATGGTTTTCGTCCAATATCAATAGGACAAAAAAATAAAACAAAAAATTACTTCTATGATAGATTTATGGCAAAATATGAGCAAAAAAACAATAGATTTAATTTACATAGTTTCCATAACAATTACCAATACAACTTAAATAATTTACCATTCATAAAAACAAAAGAAAGTTCAAATAATAATACAAATCTAACAAATTATAATAATATGCATCCAGTATATAGGGAAATATTTACATTAAATAATGGATTTATTTTAAGAAATAATAAACCTCTCTTTAATAAAAAAGAAGAAAGAATGATTTCAACTTCACAAGGATATAAAGAAGGTTCTTTAAATCATCTTTCAGAAACTATTAATAAATTAAGTAAATATATTATTGGAAAAGAAATAGGAAAAGGTGCTTATGCCATAGTAAAATTAGTTACTGATAAATTCACTAAAATTAAATATGCAATGAAAGTTTATGATAGAAGTAAATTAACAGAACCAGCAAAAAAAAAATGTGTTTATAGAGAAATTGAAATTATGAAAAGAGTTAATCATAGAAATATAGTTAAATTAAAAGAAGTTATTTACACTCAAAAAGAAATTTTAATCATTATGGAATTAGTTAATGGAATTTCATTAAGAGATTATTATAATAAACAAATAAGAAATCAAGTAACTTTATCAGAACAAAAAGAAAGAGTTTTAAAACATTTTTTTAGTCAAATTTTTTCAGCAATGGCATATTTACATAAAAATCATATGGCTCATAGAGATATAAAATTAGAAAATATATTATTAGATAAGAATAATCAAATTAAAATTATAGATTTTGGTTTTGGAATGTATAATCCAGAAGATAAAATTCAAACTTTTTTTTGTGGAACTCCAAATTATATGCCTCCTGAAATTGCTAGTAAAAAAAATTATATTGGCCAACTTTCTGATTTATGGAGTTTAGGTGTTTTATTATATAAAATGTGTTGTGCTGATTTTCCTTTTAAAGGAAATAAAGAAAAAGATTTATATAAATTAATTAAAAAAGGGTATTTTACATATCCTAGTTATGTTCCCGAAAATATTAAACTAATTATTAATAATTTAATCGTCATAGAACCTGAAAAAAGAATTAGTTGTGATGAAGTTTTAAAATCAAGTTGGTTTAATTCATATAACACTATTGAAAGCTAAAAAGGATTTTTTTTTATAAGTAAAATCTATTTTTTAATTTTTATTATTATTATCATAAATATAATTAGTAAAAATATAGAGATACATTTTAATTTTTTCTTAAAAGGTTTACTTAACCAAAATTTAATTAAATCTAACAATTTTATACAACAATTTTTCTCAAATTTAAAATTTATTATTTCTTCATCTTCATCTTCTTCTCTAAAATAATTTCTTGAATTTCCTATATTATTTTCACTTGAAATACTTATCATTTCTATTTCTTTTTTTTTGGGAATATAATCTTCACAATCATCAAAAATTAAATCTTCTGTTACTTCATTTTCTAATAAACTTTTTTCTTTCTTTTTATCGTTTTTTGGAGTATTATTTTCAGTATTTCTATTTTCAAAATTTTCTAAAATTATAATTGCCTCTTTGCATTTTTGATTTATATGTTTTTCTTCAAACTTTTCAAACTCTATTTTATTATTTTCTAATTCATATTTATAATTTCTTATTTTTGTTTTATATTTTGATTTTTCAATATCTGATTTATTTTTAATTTCATCTTCCATTTGTTGAATTATTTTATTTACTTCGTTTATATTATTTTGAATTTCTTCTAAAGCATTTTCTGTTTTTTCCTTCGATAAATTTTTTATTATACTTAAAATTTTAGAAATATTTCTTAAATGGATATTCAAACTATCTTCATAAATTGAAAATAAATCAGACATTAAATAGAAATTAAATTTAAAAAATATATTTAAAAATTAAAGATAATATTAATATTTTAAACCATAAAAATATTTTAAATAAATATATTTATCAACATAAATGTTATAATTATTATTTCTTGCACAAACTCATTTCATTTTCGATTTAATCTTTCGCCTTTTACTAAAGATTACCGTGATCTGGGTTACGATGTGCAATATTTAATTTTTTTATGGCACTTTGTGCCTTTTATTTAAATAAAAGAAAAAATATTTTATCATTTATAAAATATATAATGAGAACTTCAATTAATAAATATTATTGATTTAAATTATTAGAAAAAATATAATGAAAAAAAAAAAAAAAACAAATTAAAAACGATAATATAATAGATTAAAAAAAGTAAAAAAAAAAAAAAAAAAAAAAAAAAAAAAAACAAATTAAAAACGATAATATAATTATAATTTCTTTATATGATAATTCTAGGATTAGTTTATCACAATAATGTAAAAAAATAAATGTTATTTTTATCTAAATCATAAATGTGTTCCTTAGAAAAAATTATAAATTTTAATTTGGAAAATAAAGAATTATATTCAAAAACAATGTAAACTCATCATAAAATAGTAAGATAGAATAACAAATATAAATATATAATATAATTCCAAAAGGCAGAACACTCAAAGATATTTTTGAATTTTACAGTTTGGTTGGAAAAAATAGTGAATTTAAAAATATATATATTTTATTATTTATTTAAATCCAATTAATATTCTGATGCATTTTAAAAATAAAAAAATTATGAAAAGAATAAATGAATGTTTTCTTAATGATTGATGGTTGTTGAAGAAAATTATATAAAAAGAAAAATTTACTTTAATATGTCTATATTTTAAATTTAGTAGTTGTAAAAATATCAAAATTTTAAACTGTATTGAAAATATTATACTGGAAGATAGTGAAAATGTTTTTATAATCTATTAAAAAATGCTGCTTATCTTTATATTTATAATCCAATCAGTAGTGATTTGTTATTGAACACCATATATTTGAATTAAATTAATAAGAAAAAAGGTAAAGAAAGTAATATCAGTTAAGGATAATAATAGAACAAAAAGCAAAAGAAAGGAATAATTTGTCAAAAAGAATAACATATTATTATTAGCGTCCCTATCAAACTATTTTCTTAGTAATAATAATAATGTAAATTATATTAAAAAAATACATTCCCACAGAAATAATGAATTTTTGATTTGTAACAATCTATTTCACATATAGAAATAATTTGGTTAAATATTATGTTATATAATTGAAAAAATATCCTTAAGTTTCCCATACATATAATTTTATAAGGATTAATATCATTTGAAATTATTTGTCTGAAATAATTTAATTTTAATTTCATCGTTGATATAAGTTCATTGTTTTCCTTTATTAATAGTTTTTTATTCTTACTTCTCAAATTAAACTTTATATTTTTGAGATGAACTTAATAAATGTAAAAATCAAAGCAAAATTAAAAAAAAAAAACATATATTCATTCTTTTAATTTATTAGATAAACTTTTTTTATTTAAAAAATATCATTAATTTGAGAGAATTGTATCAATTTTTGATAAATATGAAACTTAATTCAATCTTTGTTATTACAATCAAAATTAATATCTTAACTTGAACATTTTGAGTTAATTAAAAAAAAAGACTTTAAGTTAAATTATAAAAAAATTTAATCTACATGTAATTCTTTTTAAAATATTATTAAATTAAACAATTTTTAATAGATTGTATCTCAAAAATGAAACCAAAGAAGAACACAAATTATTCAAAAAAAGAAATATTAGAATTAGCAAAAGAATTGAGGAACTTAAAACAAAATGGAAAAACCCCAATAGGAAAGAATATGGAAATATCAAATAAACAAACAGAAGATTCAAAATTAACAGAACTTAATAATATATCAAATTCTCAACATTATGATAATTCTTTTGGAAGAAAAACACCATCATTAAAAAGCAATCAAAATAATAAAAAACCTCCTAAAGCAAAAGTAAATCCAGAATATAATCAGAATTATGATAATTTAACTAAATCTTCTAAAAAATCTAATCAAAAGGAACCATCAATTGGGAAAAATAAAAAAAATTTAAGTTTAGAAAATGATGAAGTTAAAAATAATTTGGAAGAAATATTTATTCAACCAAATTCAAATAAGATACATCCAAAAATATCTTCAAATATTTTTCGTCCAACAAGAATAAAAAAAGATACAAATTTATATCATATATACTCATCTTATAAAAATAAAATAAATCATTATCTTTATAAAAATAAAGACAATGTTAAATTATTTGGAAATTATAAATATACAAATAAAACTCCAGATTATTATTTTAAGCAAAAATTAGATGAAGAAGAAGAAGAAAAAGAAAAGGAAAAATTAGAGAAAGAAAAAGAAGATGAAAATGATGTATATTTATATAAAAAAGATGAAGGAAAAATATATGATTTAACTCCTCTACCAGCCAAATCAAGGAAAAAAATGAAATCAAATTATGAAAAAAATGAATTTTATGAAGGAGAAAGAGCTGCTGTAGCTATGAGAAGATTAGAATATAATAGACAATATAATTTAAGACAACAAAAAATACAAGAAAATAAATTAAAACCTTTTATTTTAAAAATTACTTTAATTCAAAGATGGTGGAGAAATATGTTAGCTAAATTATATTTTGGTGATTATGCTGTGATAATTCAAAAACATTTTAGAGGATATTTAACAAGAAAAAAATTAAATGATATTTTGAAAAATCAAATGATTGAAAATGCTTTAGAATTAATTGAAAGAATTTACTTTATTCATTGGTTAAAAATTGCTTTTGATAAAATAAGGAAATTTAAAAGAGATGCAATTAAAATTAATAAAATTAAGAAAAGTGGTTTTAATGAAGGATATTATATTTCCAAGGATTATTTAGCTAATGATGTTTTAAAAAAAATAATTTTAATTCAAAGTGAAATTAGAATGTTTTTAATAAAGAAAAAAATTAAAAAACCATTAAAAGAGAATAATAATATATTAAAAATAATTCCAAAAAGAAATAATGAAAATAGTTTAATAACAAAAGAAATAAAATCTAATAAAGATGAATTTCAAAAAATAATGTTTATTCAAACAACATGGAAAGAAATAACAGAAAGGACAAAAAAGAAATTTTTAGATAAAATTTATAAAAAACCAAAATCATCAAATAATAAGTTTGATTATATAGAAATGAAAAGAATAAGAAATGGAATAAAAAAACAAGTAATAAAACCTTCAATGATGACAAAAACAATAAAAGTTATTAATCAAGAAAATGAAGATAATAATAATATAAACAATAATTTAAGATTATACTCTAAAATTAAACCTCAATTAAGAAATATTGATGAAAGTCCAGAATATTATACAAAGAAAAATTATCAACCAAGTAAATATTTAAATTATGTTCAAATGATTCAAAATCAATGGAAAAAGCATAGTAAAGAAAAAGAAGAACCAAAAAAAATTAATAAAAATTCACAAAATTATATTATAACTAAAGAAAATTTAAAAAAGATTCCAACTTTAATTCTTCCAAAAAAGGATGAACCTTCAATTTATAAAAAAAATAGAATTATTAATAAAGACTCTGATTTGAATAATATTATTTTAATTCAAGATGAATGGAAAAAACATTTACATCAAAAGCTAAATAACGATAAAACAAATATTAAGGTTATTAAATTGAATAAAGATTTTGTAAATAATGAAAAAAATTATATTTCAAAGGAAGTAGTTAAAAATGTTGATAATGATATTGAATTTATTCAAAAAACTTGGAAAAAAAAAAGAGGAGATCCTAAAGAAAGGGAAATAGAACCTATTCAAAAAACTTTATTTGATAATAATAATGAAGGATATTTTGTGTCAAAAGTTAGAAATAAAAGTAATTTAAGAGAAAAAAATAATCAAAATATAGATAATGAAGAAATATTGAAAATTCCTAAATTAAATAATAATAATTATATAAGTAAAGAATATAAAAATAAAATAGATAATGAAGAAGAAGAAAATGAATTTATTGAAAATATAACAGAAATTCAAGAAACTTATAAAAAATATAGAATTAAAAAAGTTAAAAACCCAAAAAATTATATAGAAGAAGATAATTTTATATGTAAACCTTTAATTTCAAATGATTGTTATATTGATAAAAATAGAAGTTATAATATTAAACAAATTAAAAAGCCAATAAATGAAAATAATAAATTTGGTTCTTTTGTGACAAAATCAATTAATAAAAAAGCAAAAGATGATTTAGATAAAATAAAATTAATTCAAAAAGAATTTAGAGAATATAGAAATAAAAAAAGATATATAAATGAACCTAAATTTAAAAATTTAGAATTAGAAAATACTGAATTATATGAAATATTAAATGAATCGAAAGATGTAAATTTAGAAATTGAAAATAATCAAGAATATGAAATAATGGGTGAGCAAAAAAGTTTGACAATTGAATATGAAAAAAATGAAGAATATGAAATTATTGGGGAACCTAAAGAAAATGATTCTCAATTAAAGGAAACTAAATTTAAAAATTTAGAACTTGAAAATAATGAATTATATGAAATTTTAAATGAACCAAAAAACCAAAATTTAGAAACAGAGAGAAATACTCAATATGAAATATTAAAAGAACCAAAAAATTTAAATTTAGAATTTGAATATAATGAACAATATGAAATTCCTGGTGAAACAAAAATACAAAAATTAGAAACAGATAGAAATACTCAATATGAAATATTAGTAGAACCAAAAAATTTAAATTTTGAATTTGAATATAATGAACAATATGAAATTCTAAATATACCTAAAGAAAAAAAATTAGAATTTAATTATAATGATGAATATGAAATAAAATATGAACCAAAAAATATGAATTTAACACTTGATAATAATACTCAATATGAAATATTAAAAAAACAAAAAAATATAAAATTTGAACCTGATAACAATATTGAATATGAAATATTAAATGAAGCAAAACAATTATATTTAGAACCAGAGAGAAATTCTCAATATGAAATATTAAAAAAACCAAAAAAATTAGATTTATTTAATGAACAGTATGAAATTCTTAATATACCAAAAGAAAAAAAATTAGAATTTAATTATAATGATGAATATGAAATAAAGTATGAACCAAAAAATATGAATTTAAAGCCTGATAATAATACTGAATATGAAATTAAAGGACAACCTAAAAACTTATATTTAGAAACAGATAGTAATGTATCACAATATGAAGTTTTAAAAGAACAAATACCAAAAAATTTATATTTAGAAACTGAAAATAATGAACAATATGAAATATTAAGTGAAAGAAAAAAACCTATTTTAGAAACTGAAAATAATGAACATTATGAAATATTAAGTGAACCAAAAATTATAAATTTAGAATTTTCAAATAATGATGAATATGAAATTAAAAGTATTCCAAAAGATACAAATTTAAAGTTTGAAACAAATGAAGAATATGAAATTAAAGAAATTCCAAAAGACATAAATTATATTACTGATAAAATTGATCCTTTTGAAATTATAGGAGAAGCAAAGGAAATTATAGAAAAACCAATAATGAAAAGTTCATTACACCCTAAAATATTATCAAAAGAAATAAAATCAATTCCTAATTCTTCAGCTAATAAAATAATAAATTTATTTAAAGATAATAAAAAATTAAAAGATATTGAAAATCAAAGAGAAATTGCGAAATTACCTAAAAAAATAAATAATAATTCTTTAATTACTAAAGAAAGATTAATTGATAATGATAAAGACATAAAAACAATTCAAAGATTTTTGAGAAATAAAAATCAAGATAAAAATAGAATTAAAGATAATGATGTTATTCAAAAACCAATTCCATTAAATCATTTATTAACTAAAAACATTAAAAAAGATGATACAGATAAAATAATAAAATTAGAAAAATATGTGAAAAATTATTTAAAAGAAGAAAATGAAGAACCAATTATGAAAAAAAATCCAATCTTAAATAATTACATAATTACAAAATCAAATCAAAAAGATGATACTGATAAAATTAAGTTGATTCAAAAAGAAACAAAAAAGTTTTTAAAACCAAAAAAATCAGAAATTGCAGTTCAAGGAAATTTATCAGAAGAAGAAGAGGAATATTATATAAATGAAATAGAGAAAATTGAGAAAATTCAAAGAAATTATAAACTTAGAAGTATAAAAAAGAAAAAATTAAATGATGAAGATCAAAATATTCAGAAAAATATTTTAGATAATTGTGAATTTTCAAAAGAATATGGAATTGATTTAAATGATAAAGTAAATTTAATTCAAAAAACTTGGAAAAATTATATGAAGAAAGAAAATGAAAATAAAATAAATAAAAATGAAATTATGAGTAAATGCCAAGTTCCTAATACTAATTCCTATATAACAAAAGATTATATTCAAAAAGAAGAAAATGCAATAAAATTACCAAAGATTAATCAAGATATTATAAATAAAAATAATTATAATTATATTTCAAAAGAAAAATTAAAGGATGAATTACCAAATGTAATTTATCTTCAAAATAAAATTAAAGATTTTCAAAATAAAAAAATTGGAAATCCAATTAAAAAGATAATAATAGAGAATGATAATGCTTATATAACAAAAGAAAAATTAAAAAATAAACCACAAAATAAATTTGATAATTTAGATGTTGATTCAAATGCCCCATCCTTAGAAATTTTAGAAGAAAAAAAACCAATTAGAAAAAAAATTTTATCTGATTATGAAGCTAATCAAAGTTATATAACAAAAAGCAGATATAAAGATTTTAATGAAAATGCAATTAATGTTCAAAGAGCATTTAGAAAATATATTAAAAGAAAAAATAAAGATAAAGATGAATTTATTTCGACAAAACCAATTAAAAGAGTATGTTCAGTTGATAAGAAAAGAAAAAATATTAATTCTAAAGATATTTCTTATATTCAAAAAAGTTATAAAGAATATTTATTAAGGAAATTAGATAATAATATTGATAATAATAATATTATCAAAATTCCATTGAGAGATAATTGCTTTTTTGAAAAGAATATACCTTTATTAAGAGAAAATTTACAACCAATTGAATTGATTCAAAATAAATTTCGAGATTATATATATCAAAAAGGAGATGATAGAAATAATAAACCTTTGAAAAAAGTTTTATTAAAAGATGATAATAATGTCTTAATAACAAAAGAAAGATTAAAAGATAATGATAGCTTAAATAAAATCAAGAAAATTCAAAGATTTTATAGAAATAAAAATCCAAATATTAAATATGCAAATAAAAATCCTGATTTAAATAATATTAGGATAATTCCTTTAAATTATCAAAACGAAGATTTTTATATATCAAAAGAAAATAAAGTAATTGATATCAATGAGAATGATTTAAATAAAGTTAAAAATATTCAAAATAAATATCAAGATTATATATATAAGAAGAAGAATGAAGAAGAAAAAAATGATAAAAAAAATGAAATTTTGAAAAAACCATTATTTAATAATGATGAGAATAAAAATAATAATAGTTATATAACAAAAGAATATAAAAACAATAAAATAAAAGAAATTAAAACAATTCCAGAATCATTCGAAGATAATTTAATAGATGTGAAAAATAAAGATGATAATCCACTAAAAAAAAATTCATTAGAACATTGTTATTTATCTAAAACTGTTTTACTTAATAATGAAGACAAATTAATCCCATTACAAAGACATTATAGAGAAAGAAGTAAATTAAAAAATAAAAACAATGAAAATGATATAAATAATAATATAACTTATATAAAACCTTATGAAATAATAAATAAAAATGAATATATAACAAAAGAAAGAAAATCAAATGATGAAGAAAAAATAAAACCAATTCAAAGATCAGTTAAAAAATACATGTATAAAAAAGATATTAAACAAGAAATAAGAAAAGATATAATTTATCCATCTACAATAAAAAAAGAATTAGATAAAAATGATAGTTTAATTATAAAAACAAGAAAAGATCAAAATTTAGATATAGATAAAATAATTCATTTACAAAGACAAATTAAAAATCATTTAAAAGAATACAAAGAACCTTTTGCTAAACCAATAAATTTATTACATTATTATAATAAAACAAAATCAATAATAAATCCAAATGAAATTGATGATCAAGAATCAGAATATATAGGAAAAATTCCATTAGAATTTGTAAATAAAGATTCATATGAAACTAAAGAAAAAAAATCAATTGAACCAATTGATTTAATGAATAAAACTAAAAAAAATATAATTAAATCAAATAGAAGATATGTGTTTGATAAACTAATTGAAAATGATAAATCACTTTTAAAAAAAGAAGATGCTCAAAATAAACTAGGAGATATGTTTAGAAGAGATATTCCAATTAAATTAAATTATGGTTTCAACCAAACTTATGATAGATTAAGATTATTTTATTTTATCTATCTTTTAAAACAAAGAGTTTTAAAAGATAATCAAGAATTAGCTTTTGATTTTTTAAAACAAAAATACAAACCAAAAACAAATTTTAATCCTGATGAAGAAGCAAAAGAAAGTTTTTATTTTAAAACAATCCATCGTCATTTAGATTTAAATACTCCTGAAAATTTAAAAAATTTAAAAGATGAAAGAGTGAAAATATTATTAGAAGATACAACTCCAGCATATTTCAGAGATGATAATGAATATGATGAAAATATAATTCCTTATATAAATGAAGAACAAAGTAAACAACTAAAAGATACTGAATTATATCAAAAACATGAGACACAAATGCTTGCAGAATATATTAATTTTTGTTATCAAAAAGAAAAAAATATAAAAAATGATAAAACTGAATTAATTGAAAATAGATTAAAAAGAGAACCTTTGAATAATAGAAATATATTTGGGATTACTAAATATATGGATGATTTATTTGAGGAAATTCAACAAAAAAATATTTGTCCTGATTGTTATTGTAAAAAAGGAGAAAAATGTAGTGATGATTGCTTCTGTCATCATAATGATTCTTCAAGTTCTGGAAGTAAAAAAAAGAAAAATCAAAATAAATTTATTGATTCTAATAAATTTGAAGTTTTTGAATTTGAACCTGGAAATGATATTAATATTGTCAACAATGATAATATTGATAATAAAAATAAAAATAATTTAAGAGCAAATAAAGATAATATAAAAAATGATGATTCTTATTCAATTCAATATAATATAAAGAAAATAAATAAAGATAAAGAAAATGAAAGTAGTGGAAGTGATATTGATGTTTTTGAAGGAATTCAAAATACTAATGAAAATCCTAAAATTAGACAATCAATAGAAGATTACAAATCAAATAAAAAATTTATTACAAATAAAGAAAAAGGAAATTTAACAAAATCATTAAATGAATCAAATGAAGAAATAACTCATAAAAAGAAAATTGTTAATACTATTAGTGAAGATAATAAAAATTATAATGCTCCATTAAAGATTAATGAAAATATTTCTAATTATAATTCGAATAAAAATGAAGAAAAGAATTTAGGATTTAAATCTGCAAATAAAAAAAATATTAATTCAAATACAATAAGTAAAAGTAGAATTACTGTTGAAAAAGAAGAAAATGAAAAATATGAAGAATCTGAAGAAAGTGAAGATGGAGATTATTTAATTATTACTGAAACAATTAAAACAACTGATATAAGGAAAAAAATAAATAAGAAAATAAAGAAAAAAGCAAAAAAAGAAAGAGATTTTATTGAAATAAGAGATATAGATATCAATAAAGAAGAATTTTAAAAAAAATAAATAAATAAGTATAATTTAAAAAAAATTGAACAGTCCCACTTATTTTTTTTTTTAATTAACGATTAATGAATTTAATTTTTAAAAAATTATTTATTCAATGCAAAATAAACATCCAAGTACAAAAAATATATTTGGAGAACAAAATAAAGTAATAAACAATCAACAATATGAATTAGATAGAATGAAAGATGAAATGGAAAATTTAAGAAAAATTTTATATACACAATCAATAGAATTTACAAAATTAAAAACAGAACAAATGAGAAATGAGGAAGAATTAAAAAAAAATATAAAAGTTATTGAAGATATTATTTCAACTTCAACAAAAACTGATGGTTTTTTAATGTCAAGAATATTATATGATAAACAATATAATAATGAAAAAATAGAAAAATTAAATTTAACAAAACAAAATTTAGAAAAATTAAAAGAAATATATATAGTAAATATTTTAAAAACTAAAAATAAAGAAATAACAAAACAAATTAGTACAAAAGAAAAACAAATAGATATATTAAAAAATACAACTAAAGTAAGTACTCTTACAAAATTAGAAAATAATTTAATTATAAATAATGCAGAATTAAATGATTTAAAACAAAAATTTACTATTTTAAGAATTAAATATTTAAACTCAGAAGAAAGATTTAAAGAAATAAATGAAGAACATACGAAATTAAAAAATGATTATATTGAATTAAAGAATAATTATCAACAAGCAAAAAGTGAAAATTTATCAATAATAAAAAAGAATTTATCATATCAAGAAAGAGATAAAAAACAAAAAGAAAAATTAAGTATTGCATCAAAATCAAATACTTCATTTAATAATAATAATTCAAATGTAAATTCAAATAATAATTCAGATAATAATTCAAAAATTGAAAGTATAGTTGATGAAAAAGAAATAGAAAAATTAAATAATCAAATTGAAGAGTTAAAAAAATTAAATGATTTATATCAATCACAATTAAATGCAAAAGAAAAAGATTATCAAGGAAAGAATACAAGTTATAATAAATTAAAGGATAAATTTTTAAATTTACAAAAAGTTTATAAAAAAGTCATTGAAGAAAAAAATGAAAATAGAAAAAAAAAAATGGAATTAGAAAAATCAAAAAATGAAATGTCAAATAAAGAAAAAGAAAATAAGGAATTAGAAATGGAAATAGAAAAATTAAATAAAGATATTGGAGATGAACAAATTAAACAATTTACTTTTGAAAGTGAAATTGATAAACAAAAATTAATGAATTTAGAATTTAAAGAAAAAATTAATAATGAACAACAAATTTTACTTGAAAATGAAACTAAGACTGATGAAATGAAAGATAAAATTGAATCTTTAAAAAATGAAATAGAAAAACTAAAAAATGATGAATCACCAAAAGACAATTTTTTTTCTAATGGATTAGGAATGAATTTATTAGAATAATAAAATTACAATTTAAATTTTTTTTTTAAAATAAACAATTAATTTATTATTTTTTAAATTGTATTTTTTATTTGATATATGGAAAAAAATCCTGATATCGAAGGAGAAAAAATTTATGAAGAAAAATTTAAAAATTTATTATCTCCTGAAAATTCATATCAATTTTTTTTAAAAATGCAATTTATATTACCAAAATATGGAAAAGAACCAGAAAAAAAGTATTTTAACTTTGTATCTTTTATTCTAAGACAATTAACAAAAAACAATGATTTAGGTTCAATTGAATCAATTCTTGATTTATCTTTAAAAATCTATAAAGAAAATCATAATGTTATTGAAAATCCAGAATTTTTTGTTTCTCGTTATCATAATATATTTAAATTACTTCCTGTAAATGTTAATAAAACAGCTTTTAAATTTAGTTTTTTAGAATATTGTGATAAATCAAAAGTTCCCGAAGATTTATTATATAAACACAATATTTATCTTGATTATGCTAATGATTCAATTGAAAATAAATATTTTATTCAAGGATATAGATTTGCAATGAAATCAAAGAATATTGATCTAATATTTAAAGAAGTTAATTCAGTATTAAACTCTAGTGAATTATGTTTAAATGATATTGATAAAGTTTATTTTATTTCTAGAACTTGTTTAGAGTTTTTAATAAATAAAGAAATAGAATTAGCAGGGAAATTTATTTTAAAATATATTAAAAATAATGATAATTATAATGTTAATCATCCTATTATGAATTTTGTTTTTGTTTTAACAAGTTTTTTATCTTTAAAAGAGTCTACTTTTGAAAAATATGAAGAATTAATAAAAAATTATGAATATGTAATTAATAAAGACAATGAGTTTCAAAAATATTTAAATTTCATAAGTTTAAAATTCTTTAATAAATCTTTAGAAAAAAATAACCAAGGCGGACTTAATTTCTTAAATTTATTAAACATGTTTTCGGGAAACTAACTTTAAATAAAAAAATAATATAAAAAATAATAATAATTTAATCAACAGAAAAAATTATATAAAATATATTAAAAATTAATATTTAATTTTAATTAATGGGTCAAAAAATGACAGTTAGTAAATATAAACCTCCAAAAGGAGAAGAATGTAAAAATAGAAAAAATAAAAAAAAATAGTATCACGAAATAAATTTGAATTTCAATATATAATAGGTAAAGGTGGTTTTGGAAAAGTATGGAAAGTATTAGAAAAAAAGCATAAAATAATATATGCTTTAAAAGAAATGAAAAAAGTAAAAGTAATAGATAAAAGAAGTGAAAAAAGTATAAAATATGAAAGAGAACTATTATCTCGTTTAAAACATCCATTTATTGTAAATATGTATTATTCATTTCAAGATTATGAAAATTTATATTTAGTAATGGATTATTTAACAGGAGGAGATTTACGTTATCATATATCTCGACATAAGCGTTTTTCAGAAATACAAACAAGTAAAAAAAAATAATATAAATACATATAACTTTTTCCCTTTTAAAATAGAATTTTTTCTTTGTTGCATAATATTAGGTTTAGAATATATTCATTCCAGAAAAATAATCCACCGAGATATAAAACCTGAAAATTTAGTTTTGGATGAAAATGGTTTTGTTAGAATAACAGATTTTGGAATAGCTAAAATCTATTCATCAAAAAATTACAATGAAACAAGTGGAACACCAGGATATATGTCACCAGAAGTAATGAAAGGTCAAAATCACTCATATACAGTTGATTATTTTGCTTTAGGAGTTATTGGTTATGAATTTATGTTAGGAAGAAGACCTTATATTGGGAGAAGTAGGAAAGAAATTAAAGAACAAATGATGAGTAAACAAGCTTATATTAAATTAAGTGATATTCCTAATGGGTGGACTGATAATTCTGCTGATTTTTTTAATAAATTACTTATTAGGAAACCTGAAAATAGATTAGGATTTAAAGGAGTTTATGAAATTAAAGAACATCCTTGGTTAAAATTTTTTGAATGGGATTTGTTAAAAAATAAAAAAATGGATAGTCCATTTATTCCTGCAAAAAAAGATAATTTTGATAAAAGATATTGTGAAAGTGCGGATAGAATAGGAAATAGTACTCAAGAAAGATATGAAAAATATATGAAAGATGATGGATTCAGTGATTTATTTATTAATTTTACATATTATAATATTGGTGGAGAGGATTATACTTTAAATGATAAAGAAATTTATAATAATAATGATAATGAAATATATAATGATTTTTATCATAATCAAATTAAGAAATCATTAAAAATAAAAAGTAAAGGAAACATAAATGTAAATTATAATAGGAATAATAAAAGTTTATCAATCACCACATCTTTTGTCGCCAAACAATCTAACAAAAAGATTAACAATGGGAATATTATTCTTAATAATTCCACTATTAATAATAAAAGTCTTTCACAAAGAAGTGATAGAGGTAAAAGTCCTGTTTCTGCAAGGAAAATTAGTTTAATACGTTCAAATTATAAATATGATAAATTAAAAAAAAGCTCAACAACTAATATGAATTCTTCTCTTTCTTCTTATAATTTTATGCAAAGTTATAGGAAAAGATGTAAAAATATTTCTCCAATTGATTATTTACAAATGAAAACCAATAAATCTTATACTAAAAATGCTTTGTTAAGTACTTCAAGAAAAGAAAAAATTAGAAGCAAAAGTGTTAATAAAGAATCGAATTCTCCAATAAGAAATTCAAGTATTAATTCTTCTAGAAGTTATGTTTCTCCAAATTCAAAGCGAAAAAATTCAAATAATTATTTATACCAATTACTTTCTGAAAATAGGAAAAAAAGAATTGATCATATTAATGATAATAAAATAAATAGAAATTGTCTTTTTCCTTATGCAAAGAAAATTCAAAAAAATGGAAGTGGAAATTCTGAGTTATTAATGCAAATTAGACAAACTAATAATATGAAATTAAAAAAGAATATTATTTCTAATTATGTTGGTTCTAAATATAAAAAAAATGTTAATAAATTTGGAAATATAATTACAAAAAATAATAGTACAAAATTAAGTTTTGAAGTTGAATTAAATTCATTAACAAGTAATTTATCAAATAATTTAAAAAAGTTAGGGCATAATAATAATAATGAAACAAAGGTAATTAAGAATAATTATTATAATATAAATGGGATGAATGTTAATAATAATAATATAAATATAAATTTAATTTTTAGGGATTCAAATGGAAATAATGTTGATAGAAAAATGATAAATAAAAAAATGAATCCTATTAAAAATCAAGATAATGATTTTTTAAAGCAATCAAATTCTGTTAATTTTTTATTTAAAAATTATAAAATGGGTATAAACTCAAATATTCATTCAAATTCACATAATAATTCCTCACAAAATATGAATAAATATATAAACAAAAAAAAAAGTTAATTTTTTACAATTATTATTTATAAATATTTATTTAATAAA
>JAEEGI010002565.1_pt1 | contig 44345 bp, 39 predicted proteins | sample 8958751 | NCBI WGS metagenome assembly JAEEGI01 (sample SAMN16246545, study PRJNA631951) | gut metagenome | biome: gut microbiome; feature: rumen; material: KS-attached | host: Bos | place: Iran: Karaj | collected 2018-10
ACAGAACAAAATCATACGGTGCAAAAGTCGTTCTTTACGGAGACGTATACGATGAAGCCTGCAAGAAAGCTTATGAACTTGCTAAAGAGAACGGATATACTTTCATTCATCCTTTCAACGATCTCGGAGTTGCGACCGGACAGGGTACCATCGCAATGGAGATCATTAAGGAGCTTCCGCTTGTCGATATCATTCTTGTTCCCGTAGGCGGCGGCGGACTTGCCACGGGTGTTTCGACACTTGCAAAACTTTTAAATCCCAAGATCAAAGTTTACGGCGTGGAGCCCGAAAATGCAGCATGTCTTGATGAATCCTTAAAGGCGGGAAAGGTTGTCACCCTGGACAATGTTTCGACTATAGCCGACGGTACTGCCGTTAAGACACCCGGTGACATACTGTTCCCTTATCTTCAAAAGAATCTTGACGGAATCATAAGAGTTCCCGATGAAGATCTTGTCGTTGCCTTCCTTGATATGGTAGAAAACCACAAGATGGTAGTTGAAAACTCCGGACTTCTTTCCGTGGCAGCATTAAGACAGTTAAAAGTTAAGAATAAGAAGATCGTGTCCATTCTTTCGGGCGGCAACATGGACGTGATAACGATGTCCAGCGTTGTTTCCCAGGGACTTATTTTCAGAGACAGAATATTTACCGTTTCCGTTCTTTTACCCGATAAGCCCGGCGAACTTTCCAAGGTTGCCGATATCATCGCAAAAGAAAGCGGTAACGTAATCAAACTTGAGCATAACCAGTTCGTTTCCATCAACAGAAATGCCGCAGTGGAACTTCGTATCACTCTTGAAGCATTCGGAACCGAACATAAGAAACAGATAATAGACAAGCTTGAGAAGAAAGGCTATAAGCCGAAAGTGGTTCGCACAAACATCTAAAGGACATGTTTTACGAAAAAACCGGATATCTGACAGAAGATTACAAATACTTTCATATTAACGATATCTCAGATCGAACTTATGAGTTTCATTATCACGATTTTTATAAAGTCATATTCTTTATAAGCGGTGATGTCACTTATAACGTCGAGGGTAAAAGCTATGAGCTTAAACCCATGGATATCGTGCTCGTGGGACGTAATGAGATACATTGTCCGATCGTCAGCTCAAAGAAAGCGTATGAAAGAATAGTCATCTATCTGTCGGATATTTTTTTGTCCGAAAAAATATCCGATTCTTTTGAACTTACGGACTGCTTTAAAAAGGCGTCAAAAGACCATGTAAATGTTTTGCGGTTTTCGCAAAAGGAATCAACAAGATTGTTTGATACGCTTAAACGTCTGGAAACATACAAAGATTCCGATTCTTTTGGCTTTGACGCGTATATGCGACTGAATGTTCTTGAATTTCTGGTGCGTCTTAATGAATACAGCGCTAAGAATGTTATCACTTACGACGGAAGAGCGGTCTATAACGAGAAAATACTTAAAGTCATCGATCATATCAACAATAATTTGAAAGATGATCTTTCGATCGAAGCTTTATCTGAATGCTCCGGGCTTTCACGTTTTCATCTCATGAAAGTTTTCAAGGAATATACCGGATATACGATCCATCGTTATGTAACGGAAAAAAGACTCAATCTGGTAAGCACCTTATCGGATGGAAAAATGAAGATAAAAGATGCATGCGTTGAAGCGGGCTTTGCGGATTACGCAACTTATTTAAGAGCGAAGAAAAATTATAAAAATACCGTTCGCCCCTTTGAAGAATAAGAGGCATGGAATAAAGACGTTTAGAATACGCCGTTTATGAATTAACACATAAAAACAAACAAATGTATAAATATGCTTGCAAACTGCATAATATACAAACAACACATGTTATTATAAAATGTTGTGGAAGACAAAAATGTCGCATACAAGATGTGGCAGATATGCCCGCGGTAAAGGATTGAAAATGAAAAGATTTTTATTGCCTGTTTTGATAATATCATTATTTGTTTTGACTGCCTGTAATGGCAGCAATATGCCGAATGTTTCCCAAATGCCTATTTACGATAAGGATAAGATCGATGTTGAGACAGGTGATACGATACCGCCGGTTCCGGCTTTGGATGACGATATCGAAGCCGGTCCCCATGGAACGGAAACTTCATCGGATGCTTTGAATACCGATCCCGTCATATTTGAACCCAAAGTTGAGTATACCGATTATACGGACTATCTTAACTCTTTGGGAAGAGAAGAACCCGAGGGTGATTTTCAGAAGACACTTGTATTCCCCGACAGGCTTGGATTTCACAATAATGCTTTATTTGTTAACAGTATTTGCGGATTTAAATGCTACAAAGATCAGGGGGCAATGTACATCACTCTCAATTCCGAGCTTCAGAGCTTTTCAATGTTTATCAATAACATTCCCGTCGATGTCGAAGGGATGATCGCAGGTAATACTTATCTCGTAGATATTAAAGATTATACCGTTAACGGGGAAAATACCGTTCAGATATCGGATATCACACCCGCGGATCTTGATTGTGCCGTTGTTATAAATATCCTTTATCCCACTTTGCTTGACGGTAAAGATGAATCCGTCATCGATCCCGAGGCTTTCGAGATCATAGATGCAATTGTCAAAAAAGACATAGAATACGGGTTTTCTTCGGCACAGTTAAGCGTTATTAAAGACGGAAAACTAATATATGAGAACGCCTGGGGATCGGTAAAAACGTTTGACGAGACTTTAAATAAGGTTACCGGTTCAAATAAAGCCAATACGGACACTTTATACGATCTTGCCTCAAATACAAAAATGTACAGCGTAAACTATGCCGTTCAATATCTTGTGAGCAACAATGAAATGAGACTTACCGACAAAGTATGCGACTACATAGGCGATCGTTTTTACGAAGATACCGTAAATGTGACCTATAACGGATCGAAACCGCTCGATCTTGAACTTATCAAAGAATACAAGAAAAACCTTACGATCGAAGACCTTTTATGCCACCAAGCCGGTTTTCCCGCAAGCCCGAAATATGAGATATATACTTATGATTTTGCCGTAAACAGGATAGGCCCCGAGTATGTGAACCCTCTCTACAGCGGATGTGATAACTCGTTTGAAACCCGCGAAAGAACGCTTGAGAGCATATGCAAGACTCCGCTTATGTATGAACCACGAACCAGGATACTGTATTCGGATGTCGATTTCATGCTCTTATGTTTCATATTGGAAGAAAAAACGGGAAAAAGACTTGATGAATTTTTGAAAGAGATCTTTTACGATCCGCTTTCTTTGTACCATATTACATATAATCCTTTGGACAACGGATTTGCCGGGGATAACATTGCCGCAACCGAACTTAAAGGAAACACAAGGGAAGGCATGGTTAGCTTTGACGGCATAAGGACATATACATTGCAAGGCGAAGTTCACGATGAAATGGCTTATTATGCGATGGCCGGAATATCGGGTCATGCAGGGCTTTTTTCGAACGCGACCGATCTTTGCAAGCTGGCTTATGTAATGCTTTCGGGCGGATATGAAGATAAGAAGTTCTTCTCTGAAGATGTTATAGACTGCTTTACATCTCCGAGCGATCCGAGCAGTTCCGAATGGGGGATAGGCTGGTGGAGAAACGGCGATGACAAAAGACCCTGGTATTTCGGAAGTACTTCAAATGATGTTTTCGGTCACCAGGGATGGACCGGAACGCTTACTTATGTCGATCCTTCATGCGATCTTGTTGTTGTATATCTTACAAATAAGATAAATACACCGCTTGTAAACAAGACACGAAGTACAAGTCTTTTTGAAGGAGGTGCGTTTACTTCGGGAAGTTTGGGCTTTGTGACGCCGCTTCTTTATGCAGGATTGACTACCGATCCGAACAGACCGGATGAAGTTTATTCGTCAATGCTGTCCGACGCCGTATCGGAAAGCTTAAGACTTACAGCCGATAATCTGGGGACCGGAAAAAACAGCGCCGCCGTAAAAAATGCATATTCAAAGATGGATGTGCTTTTAGATAGGGCGGAAAAGCTTGAAGACAAAGATCTGTATGAAATATCGAGGAATCGTCTGTCGGAGTTTGATCCTGTACGGGATGAAGAGATGATCGCGGAATTTGAGAAGAGGATCAAATAATGTAAAGTAAAAACACTTGACAGGGCTAAATCTATGTTGTAGTATACGTATCGGTGTTTATACGGCGTTGTCATATTATGCGCAAAAAACGCATTACGGTAATACTATATGGACAAATTATACGAGCGCGGACTTTTGTTTGATTTTTACGGTGAGCTTTTGACCGAGCATCAGCAGAAGATCTACAGCGAAGCAGTCTTCAACGATATGTCTTTATCGGAACTTTCCGAGGAGGAGGGTATCTCGAGACAGGGCATTCACGACCTTATCAAAAGAGTCGACAGACAGCTTGAAGGCTATGAAAACAAATTAAAACTCGTTGAGAAGTTTAAAGACATCAAAAAAGATGTCCTCTCAGTGGAAAAGCTTATCGACGATTGCAACAATTTGGAAGCCGATAAAGCAAAGAGCATAAAAGATATACTTTCCGGAGTGCTCGATAAGCTTTAGGATACATGAGGAAATATATTGGCATTTGAAAGTTTAACCGAAAAACTTCAAAACGTTTTCAAGGCACTGAGGGGAAAGGGAAGACTTTCCGAGGAAGATGTAAAGGCTGCTTTAAAAGACGTAAAAATGGCACTTCTTGAGGCCGACGTCAACTTTAAAGTGGTTAAACAGTTTATAAACAGTGTAAGCGAGCGTGCCGTCGGTACGGATGTGATGGAAGGGATCAATCCCGGACAGATGGTGATCAAGATCGTTAACGAAGAGATGTGCGCCCTTATGGGAAGCGAGATCACCGAGCTTACCTTCAGACCCGGCAAAGAAGTTACCGTATACATGATGTGCGGTCTTCAAGGTGCAGGTAAGACGACTGCCACCGCAAAACTTGCAAACGCTTTAAAGAAAAAAGGTAAAAAGTCGCTCCTTGCGGCCTGCGATATTTATCGTCCCGCTGCGATCGAGCAGTTAAAGATAAACGGCGAGAAAGTTCAGACTGAAGTCTTTGAAATGGGTACTTCCGTCAAGCCTTCCGTCATTGCAAAGAACGCATATGACTATGCGGTCAAAAACGGTTTTAACGTACTTATCATAGATACGGCCGGTCGTCTTCATATCGATGAAGATATGATGAACGAGCTTGTTGAGATCAAAGAAAGCGTCGATGTTCATGAGACCATACTTGTTGTCGATGCCATGACCGGTCAGGATGCCGTTAATGTAGCCGGAGAGTTTAACGAGCGTGTCGGAATCGACGGAGTTATCCTTTCCAAGACTGACGGCGATACAAGAGGCGGTGCGGCACTTTCCGTCAAAGCGGTTACCGGAAAGCCCATACTGTACGTATCAAACGGTGAAAAACTTGATAATATCGAGCCTTTTTATCCTGACAGAATGGCTAACAGAATACTCGGCATGGGCGATGTTCTTTCTCTTATCGAAAAAGCCGAGCAGGCCAATCTTGACAGAGACATTGAAAAAGACAAGCAGATGGCTTCAAGACTTAAAAAGGGAAAGTTTGATTTTAACGATTACCTTGAGAGTATGTCTGCCATGAAGAAAATGGGCGGTCTCGGCTCACTTATGTCTATGCTTCCGGGAATGGGCGTCAAGGCGGGAGATATCGATACCGATGAAGGCGAGAAGAAGCTCAAGCAGACCGAAGCGATCATTTTTTCAATGACGCCCGAAGAGAGGGCCAATCCCAAGCTGATGAATCCCAGACGCAAGTTCAGGATCGCAAACGGCGCAGGCGTGGATATAGCCGAAGTAAACCGCTTTATAAAGCAGTTTGAGCAGGCACAGAAGATGATGAAACAGCTTCCCGGAATGATGGGTAAGCGCGGAAAACTCGGCAAGTTCGGCGGTTTTCCTTTTTAAATCGATTTTAACAACTGAAACCGGCAAAAATACAGTATTTCGCCAAACATTTCGGTATTGTTGAAATAAATAAACATATTTCTTATTTTTTGGAGGTAAAAAGAAATGGCAGTTAAGATCAGATTAAGAAGAATGGGTCAGAAGAAAGCACCCTTCTACAGAATTATCGTTGCAGATTCAAGATCTCCCCGTGACGGAAGATTTATCGAGGAAATCGGAACCTACAATCCCAATGTTGAGCCCGCTGACGTTAAGATCGACGCAGACGCAGCAAAGAAGTGGCTTGATAACGGCGCACAGCCCACAGAGGTTGTTAGCAGACTCTTTAAAAACGCAGGTATCGAGAAATAATTTAACCATTGTTTTATTAGGATAGGAGAGCTTATGAAAGAACTTGTAGAAGTAATAGCAAAGGCTCTTGTTGATAACCCTGATGAAGTTGTGGTTATTGAGACGAAAGAAGGACGTGATACCGTTCTTGAATTACATGTTGACCCTTCCGATATGGGAAAGGTTATCGGTAAGCAGGGAAGGATTGCCAAGGCCATCCGTGCGGTAGTTAAAGCGGCTTCTTCTAAAGACAATACAAGAGTAGACGTTAGAATCAGCTGATCATACAGGGAGGGCCATGTCCCTCCCTTGTTTATTCAATATGGAAGATTATTTAAGAATAGGCGTCATCACAACCGCTCACGGCGTTAAAGGGGAAGTCAAAGTTTTTCCCACGACCGATGACGTTAAGAGATATAAAAAACTTAAATCCCTGTATTTAAGTCATAAAAATGCCGTCAAAGAACTTAAAGTCGAAAGCGTTAAGTTCTTTAAGCAGTTTGTCATATTAAAGCTTGATGGCATAAACGACATGGATACGGCCATGCTTTACAGGAATGCCGATCTTCTGGTTTCAAGAAAAGACGCCGTAAAATGCGAAAAAGACGAATATTTTATCGCAGATCTTATAGGGCTTGAGGTTCTTTGCGACGACGGCCGAAAGATCGGTGTTTTAAAAGAGGTGTTTCCCACGGGAGCAAACGATGTTTACGAGGTAGAACGGGAAGACGGCACGGATCTTTTGATACCTGCCATAAAAGAATGTATTCTTGAAGTAAACATTAAAGAAGGATTTGTTAAAGTAAAACTGCTTGAGGGGCTTTAAAAATATATGATCCGTTTTCATATACTTACGCTGTTTCCCGATATGGTTTACTCAGGACTTAACGAGAGCATTTTAAAGCGTGCCATCAATGCCGATCTCATTGAGATCGAATGTGTGAACATAAGGGATTACACCGAAAATAAGCATAATAAAGTTGACGATTACACTTACGGAGGCGGTGCCGGCATGCTTATGCAGGCTCAGCCCGTATATGATTGCATAGAAGCGGTTGAGGATAAGATAACATCTGCCGGAAGAAAACGTGCCAAAGTTATCTATGTTACACCGCGTGGCAGAGTTTTTGACCAAAGCATCGCAAAGGAATATTCCGTTGAGGAAGATATCATAATTCTTTGCGGACATTATGAAGGAATAGACGAAAGAGTACTGGAAGAATCCGTGACCGATCTTATATCCATCGGCGATTATGTTCTGACGGGCGGTGAACTTCCGGCAATGGTTTTGACCGATTGCATAGCAAGACTCGTGCCCGGCGTTTTAAACAATGCGGATTCTGCCGAAACCGAGTCGTTTTCGGACGGACTATTGGAGTATCCGCAGTACTCAAGGCCTGAAATCTGGCACGATAAGGCAGTGCCCGAAGTGTTGCTTTCGGGGCATCATAAGAACATAGAAAAGTGGCGCCTTGAAAGATCGCTTGAAGAGACAAAGAAACACAGGCCCGATTTATATGAAAAATATGTTGCAAACAGTAAAAAGCTGTGATAAAATGCTAACGTTGCATTAATGGGATGGTCCTCTGTTGTTATTACATTACGAACATCTGACGATTTAAGGAGGAACACATGAACGACATTATCAAATCAATCGAAGAAGCTCAGCTTAAAGACAAAGTAACCGATTTTAACGTAGGCGATACCGTTAAGGTTTATGCCAAGATCAAAGAAGGTGAAAAGGAAAGAATCCAGGTTTTCGAAGGAACCGTCATTAAGAGACAGGGCGGAAGCTCAAGAGAGACCTTTACAGTAAGAAAGAGCTCAAACGGTGTAGGCGTTGAAAAGACATGGCCCCTTCACTCACCCAATGTTGACAAGATCGAGATCGTCCGCAAGGGTAAAGTTCGCAGAGCTAAACTTTTCTACTTAAGAGACCGTGTTGGTAAAGCAGCTAAGGTTAAAGAATTGGTTAGATAGTATTAAGGAAAGGAGCAGCTTGCTGCTTCTTTTTTTGTACCTTTTTTTCGTTTTATATTATGTTATAATTATATGTAAATGAGCAGAAGATACAACGGACTTGATTTTAACAGAAAACCGCAGACAAAGATAAGCGGTGAGCATATACGTGAACTGATAAGCTGGCTGTTTTGGATAGTTATCTCGGCCGTCATAGCATTTGTCATAATGTATGTATACGGTTTCAGAACAAATGTCATCGGTAATTCCATGGAACCGGGCCTTTATTCCGGACAGCAGATCCTTATCGACAGACTTACTTACAACGTTTCAATGCCAAAGCGCGGAGATGTTGTTGCTTTTGTGCCCAACGGTAACGAAGATACACATATTTCCGTAAAAAGGATAATCGGACTTCCCGGTGAAAAGGTTATGATAAAGGACGGATATGTTTATATAGACGGCGTTCTTTTGGATGAAGCCGGAGCATACGATAAAATAGCCGATCCGGGAATTCTGGAACAGGAGATTGAACTTGAGGAAGACCAGTTCATAGTGCTCGGTGACAACAGAAACTTTTCCGAGGATTCCCGTTCGGGTAATATCGGTGTGATAGAAAGCAGCTATATGGTAGGTCGCGTGTGGTTTAAACTGTCAGGCAACCTCGAACAGCTTGGTATAGTAAGGTGATCTATGAGTGATATCAGAAACATAAACTGGTATCCGGGACATATGAACAAGGCTAAGAAGCAGATGCTTGCGGATCTTAATCTTGTTGAACTCATCATTGAGATAGTGGATGCAAGATGTCCTCTTTCTTCAAGAAATCCGGATATCGACAGAATGTGTAAAAATAAATACAGAATGGTCCTTTTAAACAAGGCTGATCTTGCCGATAAAAATATTGGAAACGAATGGAAAAAATATTTTGAAGATAAAGGTATTTCCGTTCTTTTTCTTAACAGCAAGAATAAGGAAGGACTTCGAAACGTACTTCCGAAGGTAAAAGAACTTTGTGCCGACAAGATAGAAAGAAACCTTAAAAGAGGCATAAAGAATCAGCCCATAAGAGCCATGGTCGTCGGTATTCCGAATGTCGGAAAATCGACTTTTATCAATGCGTTTTGCGGCAGAAACATTGCAAAGACCGGAGATAAACCAGGAGTCACAAAGGGTAAACAATGGATAAAGGTCAATTCCGACCTTGAACTTTTGGATACACCCGGGATACTTTGGCCAAAGTTTGAAGATGCAAATGTTGGTTTAAGACTTGCCCTCATAGGATCGATAAACGATAACATCCTTATTCCCGAAGAACTCGCGGGCTCACTTCTTAACTACTTTAAGAAAGAATACCCGGACATTTTAAAGAAATTCTCGATCGAAGACGAATTGTTTGAAACGGACATATCCGAAATGCAGTTTGTGACTTACGAGTCATTGATGCTCGATAAAGTCGCAGAATATTACAATTGCCTCAAAAAAGGCGGCTCTTACGATATAGTAAGAGCATCTGTCAGACTGCTTGACGATTTCAGAGGCGGAAAGCTTGGCAGAATAACACTCGAAAGACCATAAAAGGAGTTAAAAAAGCATATTATGAACGATAAGTTAAGAGAAGCACTCGGTACAAGTATTTATTTCCTGGTTGTTATCGTGGTAACGCTTCTTGTCATAAAATTTGTTGGTCAGAAGACGGTAGTGTACGGCGATTCGATGAACAATACACTTTTTGACGGAAATCATCTGATCCTCAATAAGATATCTTACAGATTCCATGAGCCCGAAAGATTTGATATAGTGGTTTTTCCCTTTAGAGACGGTTCGGGCAAGAATTACGTTAAAAGAGTTATCGGCCTGCCCGGTGAAACAATTCAGCTTACCGAGTCGGGCGATATACTTATCGACGGTGAAGTGCTCGAAGAAAACTACGGACGCGAAGTCATTAAGAAATTCGGCTCTCTTCTTGAGCCGATGACTTTGGCGGATGATGAATATTTTGTTATGGGTGACAACAGAAACGATTCCGAAGACAGCAGATTTTCGGTTGGTCCCGTTCACAGAAGTGAGATCATCGGAAAAGTCTGGATTCGTATCTATCCTTTGAAAGATTTTGGTGTAGTCAAATGACAATAGGGGATATTAAAAAGCAGTTTGACAATACGCCCATAGACAAAATGGAGCTTTTTGTAAAAGATCATAAGGACGATGAACGCCCCGGAGTTCAAAGCCTTGTCGCCAAAGCAAATAAGAAAATTGCAGATCTGGACAAAGAAAAAGCCCGTATTGAGAAACTTAAGGAATTTGAGCACAAATACGAATCTTTCGGTTATATATGCGGAATAGACGAAGTCGGGAGAGGTCCGCTCGCAGGTCCTGTAGTCGCCGGTGCAGTAATACTTCCCAAGGATTGTAAGATCCTTTATCTTAACGATTCAAAGCAGTTAAGTGAAAAGAAGCGTGAAGAGCTTTATGACGTTATAATGAACGAAGCCGTTGCTACGGGTCTTGGATTTATCGGTCCCGAGAGGATCGATGAGATCAATATTTTAAATGCCACATATGAGGCAATGCGTCAGGCGATCGGAAACCTTAAAGTAAAGCCCGATGTACTGCTTAACGATGCGGTTACCATACCCGAAGTCGATATTAAGCAGGTGGCGATCATCAAAGGTGACGCCAGAAGCGTTTCAATAGCTGCGGCAAGTATAATAGCCAAAGTGACCAGAGACAGGCTTATGGTCGAATATGATCTTAAGTATCCCGAATACGGTTTCAAAGACAATAAAGGTTACGGCAGCGCGAAGCATATAGAAGCTTTAAAGAAATTCGGCAAGACGCCGATTCACAGAAATACATTTATTAAGAATTTCATTTAAAAAGACTGTTTTATCATAAACGTGCGAGGGCATTATGGCACTTATACCGAGCATATTTTCACAGTTTACGCCAACCGATATAAATCAGAATCAGACGACAGCGGCGGATGCCTCTGTTGCGGCTTCGGATGCCACCAAGCAGGCCGTTCTCGAAATGATCGATAATCTGAGTGTCGGTGATACCATACTCGGTAAAGTGACTGCACAGACCGATAAATCCATTTCAATTCTTACTCAGGGCGGAGTGACAATAAACGCTCAGAATTCCTCATCCGTTAATTTTGAAAAAGGATCTCTTATACTGTTTGAGATCCAGAAGGTTTCCGGACGGGATATTTCCATTCGCCCCTTATATCAGAACACAAATCTTCAAAATACAGCCCAGTCTGCATTAAAACAGGCCGGACTACCGATAAACGAACGTTCTTTGGAGATGACGGCCAGAAATATGGAATACGGCAATCCCATAGATCGCAATTCGCTTATCGAAGCCTACAGAGATGTAGCTTTATTTCCCGAAGCAAGCGTTAAATCCATAGTCGATCTTAAACAGATGGACATTCCCATAAACGATGCAAATCTTTCTCAATATAAAGCATATATGAATATGGAAAATTCCGTTTCGGAGGCTTTTTCCAAAATTTCGGATTCTTTGATCGATGATGTCATAAAAGGTTTGAACGTTACGGATGAAAGTGCTGAGCGGCTTGGCTTCGAAGCACTGAAAAATCCTATGTTTGATGCTCTTTCAAACCTGACGGACAGTCTGTCCGAGGTCCTTTCGGGCAATCAGAAGATCGATGTTTCAAAAGATATATCCGCTTTGATAAGCGATGCAAAAGAACTCAATATTACACTCAACAATACCGAAACGCTTCTTTCTTCATTGGATGAGGGCAAGGGATCGGTCGGCGATGTGTTGAAAGCTTTTGTGAACGATATCACATCGGAGAGCAGTTTTGTTGCGGCAAATGAAGTTCAAATGGAGGAGAATGCCGAAAATTCAGGCAATATAAATGTTTCCGTCGAAGCAAAAGAAGCTTTATCTGTTCCCGAAAAAGAAATCGGAGCTTTGATAAAAAATGAGAATACAACCGTAAACGATAATCCGGCGGAGAATAATATAAGAGATGTACTCGGTGACATAAGCAGACTTTTTGAAAAAGACAGTGTAAAGGATCTGTTTAATAAGGTATTTTCTTCAAACTGGTCTTTGGATGTCGATAAATTAAAAGATAAGGCCGAGGTTAAGCATCTTTATGAGAAACTGTTCAATGACACCAGAAATCTTTTAAATGCCATAAACGAAAGTGCCGAGAAGTTTACCGGCGCCAAGGAAGGCATTAATAATTTAAGGGAAAACATTGAATTTATTAACGATCTTAATCATTACGTTCCGTATATTCAGATACCCTTTCATAATGATGAGAACAGTGCCAATTCAGAGCTGTATGTGTTTAAGAACAGGAAAAATCTCGCTTCTTCGGACGGTGAACTGTCAGCGTTCATACATCTTGATATGTCGAATCTCGGACCGACGGATGTGCTTGTAAAGATGAGAGATATGCATATTACGACCAATTTCACGATGAAGGATGAAGACACTCTTATCTTCATTGAACATCATCTGGATTATCTTGATAAGAGACTTAATGAAAAAGGTTATTCGTTTGAGGCAAGCGTTAGCACCAAAAAAGATGAGATATCGCCTATAACGCGGATGCTCGCCGAAAATGAAAGACATCTGCTTTTTTCGGATACATCGTTTGATGCGAGGGTATAAGCTTTTTATGGAATATGAAAACAATAAGAAAAAGCCTGCAAAACAGGCCATAGCGCTTGAATACGATCCCGAAGACATAGCGCCCAGAGTGCTTGCGACAGGTCAGGGACTGATCGCCGAAAAGATCATTGAAAAGGCGAGCGAAGAAAATATACCGATCCACAAGGACGAACAGCTCGCAAAAACGCTTTCAAAACTTGAAGTCGGTGATGCCATTCCTCCGGAACTTTATGAGGTTGTTGCAGAAATTCTGGTTTTTGTCGATGCTATGGATAAGATAAAAGGGAAAATGGACAGGAAGGGTTAATGGATACACATTCAAAGGGTAGTATCGGGGAGGATCTTGCGGTACGTTATTTGACGGAAAACGGTTACGAGGTAATAGCGCGTAACTATAGACTTGATGACTGCGAGATAGATATAGTCTTTAAAGATTCCCAAAATGTCTTTTGCGGAATAGAAGAATATATAGTTTTTGCCGAGGTCAAATATCGTGAATCACATATGTCCGGCTACGGATATGAAGCAGTAACAAAAGGCAAGATGAAAAAGATAGTTAAGGCGGCAAAACATTTTCTTTATACCAATCGGTATTCCGGTGACACTCCGGTCAGATTTGATGTCATATCGATCGAAAAAGAGAAGATAGATCATATTATCAACGCTTTTGAGTGTTAAATCCGACAAATTTAAAAAAACCTTAAAAAATAATGACAATCGGTTTAATAGTTTAATGATATCGTTTGTTATGTATTAGGTTAATTATGACTTTTTGAAAGGAAAACATATAATTTATGGCAAAAATTCTTGTTTGTGACGACGACCGCGAAATAGTTGATGCTATTGAGATCTATCTTTTGCAGGAAGGTTTTGAAGTTATCAAAGCTTTTGACGGTATCGAGGCCATTGAGGCTTTGAAATCAAACGATGTTCAGCTTCTTATAATCGATGTGATGATGCCCAGAATGGACGGTATTCACGCTATACTTAAGATAAGGGAATCATCAAGCATTCCGATCATCATACTTTCCGCAAAGACCGAAGATCCCGACAAGATACTCGGACTTAATATCGGAGCGGACGATTATCTTCCCAAGCCTTTTAATCCGCTTGAACTCGTTGCAAGAGTTAAAAGCCAGCTCAGAAGATATACAAAGCTTGGAAACATACCGCAGGATTCCATGGAGGTTTATCAGGTCGGAGGTCTTGTGATACATGACGACACCAAAGAAGTCTTTGTTGACGATGAACCCGTTAAACTAACTCCCATCGAATACAATATCCTTCTTTTGCTTGTAAAGAATCAGGGAAGAGTTTTCTCCATAGATCAGATTTACGAAAAGATATGGAACGAGCAGGCAATAGGTGCCGACAATACCGTAGCGGTTCATATCAGACATATTCGCGAAAAAATTGAGATTAATCCCAGAGAGCCCAGATATCTTAAAGTTGTTTGGGGTGTGGGATATAAGGTTGACAAGATCTGATGTTTAAAAGATTTGATTTAAAAAAATTTCTTTTTATCATATTACAGGCGCTGTCGGCTGTACTGACAGTCGCCTGTATATGCATATATAACTATTATTCGACTGCCTATACGCGTCTGGGAAATGACTATGAAAAGGTTCAGATCTCATTGGATGAGTACAGGCTTGATTATTATGACTCCGATGTTCATACGATCAATATGAGCTATACCGTCTCCGAGGTGCTTCGATACAGTGTCATAAGACATCAGCTTGAAACGAACGGAGAATACGATCCCGATAAGATCATCTTTATCGGAAAATACGCACACAGAGCCGACGAGACACCATATACGGGTCCCGATGCGGCTTATTATCTTAAAGATCTTATTGCTTGGGGACAATTCGGTATTTCTACAAACGGAATATCCCATTCTTATCAGGTGTTCAATTCCTGGGAAGAGTTGAACAGCTTTTTCGGACAGAGCAGCAACTACTACAAAAGTGATGATTCCGACAGCAATTATACCTTTTACATTTCTGAGCACATCGATGAAGACGAAGCCGAGGAAACAAAAAAGGGTATTGTCTTAACCCAGAACATTGATGATACCATCCCGATGCTTGATGTTATATCAAACAGATATCTTTCGTGTCAGGGTCAGAATCTTGAATTTTATGCGCATGATGTATCGGATTATTCCGAGCTTGTCAATTCGCTCGAGATAGCCGCGACTTCTTTGTACACAAACTACAAGGAATATCTTGATTACAAAGAAAGATACGATCCCGACAATACCAATATCCGCTATTATATCAAAGCGGGAAACAACAAAAGCGATATATTTACCAATCTTTTGAACTATAACATCTTAGATTCGGATAAGATGGCAGATACTTTTAAAGGTATGGGTGAATATATTTACGCATGTCCCAGGAATATCGATTTTCTTACCAATACGCCGGTAACCTATGAAGAGGTTAAAACTAATATATTGGATTATTCGTATTACCTTCCGGATGATACGATCATCTGGGTCGGACTGGATACTTCTTATCCGGTACACGATCTGTTTTATGATAATTATTCGCATCTTCATACTGCGGTAAGGATAATACCTTTTATAATCACTTTTGCGGTTATAGGTCTTTTGTCGTTTATTGTTCTGTTCTTTGTATTGCTTTTACAGGGCAGACAGCGTATAAGAGATGCGGGTAATGTTGTTAAGCTTAAGTTTACCGATACGATGCCCGTCGAGACACAGATCATTTTGTGCGCGCTCATAATGGGCGTTGTTTACATGATAAGTCTTCTTACGTGGGGTGACGAGACTTTCTCGGATTCCATTTCGCTCAAAGAAAGCCTTACACATGTCTGCGTTTCGGTTTTCCTGTATGTTTTCACGGCTCTCAATTTTCTGTATCTGTTTATCAGAAGGGCATATCTTAAACTGTTTTTTAAAAACAGTGTGATCGTGGGCCTTCTAAAATGGATGGATAAGCATCTGGGATTCATTAAAAGAGCTTTCTGGCGGGTATATGATTCGTCGAACATTGCGATAAGAACGTGGGCCTTATATCTTGGATTTCTTATATTTAACGCATTCTGGGCATGTATGTTGTTTTTCAGTAATTTCATGGTCATTTCGTTTCTTGTCCTTTTTATCTTTGACGGATTGGCCGGTGTCCTTTTGTTTAACAGAGGGTTTGAAAGAAAACGCATATTTGATGCCGTAAACAGCATAAATGAAGGAAAATTCGATACCAATCTCGACACCAGCAAAATGCACGGCGACAATAAAACTTACGCCGAGATAGTCAACAAGGTCGGAGATTCGGTCAAGAAAGCCGTAGAGACCAGTTCCAAGGACGAGAAGCTTAAGGCGGATCTGATAACCAACGTATCTCATGATATCAAGACACCTCTTACAAGCATCATAAATTATGTGGATCTTATAAAGCGCGAAAATATAGACAATGAGAGAGTAAAGAATTATGTCCGCATTCTTGACGAAAAATCTCAAAGGTTAAAACAGCTGACGGTAGATCTTGTTGAAGCGTCGAAGATCACTTCCGGTAACATTACTTTGGAACTTACAAAGATGAATGTTAACGAGCTTATATATCAGGCGCAGGGTGAGTTCGAAGAAAAGTATGAATCGAGAGGTCTTGCACTTATTCTGTCGATCCCCAAAGAGTCGGTGGTCATCGAAGCGGATCCTAGGTATGTATGGCGCATACTTGAAAATCTGATGCAAAATGCTTACAAATATGCTTTGAAAGATACAAGGATATATCTGGATCTTTCACTGAGCGAAGATAAGTCGGATATGATACTTTCGCTTAAGAATATTTCAAGCAATCAGTTAAACATCAATGCCGATGAACTTACGGAAAGATTTATAAGGGGAGATGTTTCAAGAAGTTCGGAAGGAAGCGGACTCGGTCTTTCAATAGTGAAGTCTCTCGCAAAAGCGCATAACGGTTCGTTTGAGATTTATCTTGACGGCGATCTTTTTAAAGCAACCGTTATATTGCCGGTATCGCACAATAAAGAGTGATAAAAAGCTCCGATCGATATGATCGGAGCTTTTTTGGATCATTCATTTATTTCATATCCGACACGCTTGTTGTACTTGTCTACAACTTCGTGGATCTTGTCGGTAGATGTCATTACGTTTGATACTGAGATGTCATGATTCATGAAATCGATTATCTGAGCCATGAATTTTGAAACATCCGCCTCAAGGTAGTAAGGTTTTCTTTTTACCGATTCGGGTGTATAGATAAGGTTCGTGGTGATGATTTTATCGAAAATACATTGTTCGTAAGCTTTGTCGAATGCTTCGGTTCCGTTGTTGAACTGCCCGAATGTCGCAAGAATGAATATCCTTTTGGCGTTCATTTTTTTAAGCTGCTTGGCGGTATCGAGCATGCTTTCTCCCGATGAAATGATATCATCGATAATGATAACATCTTTTCCGTCAATGTTCTCTCCGAGAAATTCATGAGCGACTATCGGATTTTTGCCGTTGACTATCGTTGAATAATCACGCCTTTTGTAGAACATACCTGCATCTACCCCCATAACGTTGGCAAAGTAGATGGCTCTGTCGAGAGCTCCTTCGTCGGGAGAGATGACTACAGTGTGGTCTTTATCTATTATCATGTCCTCTTCACTGCTAAGCAAAGCCTTTAAGAATTGATAATAAGCATTGAAATTGTCAAATCCGCATAAAGGTGTGGCATTTTGAACTCTGGGGTCGTGAGCATCAAATGTTACGATGTTTGAAACACCCATAGCGGTGAGTTCTTCAAGAGCATAAGCGCAGTCAAGAGATTCACGGGTGTTTCTTTTGTGCTGACGTCCTTCATAAAGGTAAGGCATGATCACATTAATCCTTCTTGCTTTACCCGTTGCCGCCGAAATTATCCTTTTAAGATCCTGATAATGATCGTCGGGAGACATGTGGTTTGTATAACCGTTCATATTGTAGGTGATCGAATTGTTGCAGACATCCACAAGAATAAAAAGATCTTTACCTCTTACCGATTCGTGAAAGACGGCCTTTGCTTCTCCCGTTCCGAATCTGGGACATTCGACATCCATGAGATATGTCGATTCCATATATCCTTGGAAAGCGGGGTCTTTCTTTAAAGCAAGATCCATCTTTTTTCTGAAATCGACGAGATATCTGTCAACGCTCTTACCAATTTTGCTCGCTGAGTCCATGGCTACGATCTTTAACGGAGCTACAGGAAGTGCGTTTTCGAGTTTTCTTAGATTGGGCATGATTTATCTCCCTTTATAAATAATCGGCAATTTATTTTTATCATTCCAATATCGACACGTCAAGGTTTTTCGATTAAGATAAATACAGTCAATACGATTAAAGGAGTATACAATCTTGGCCGGTAAAAATGCCAGAACCGTCACTAAAGTCTGTGATGACTCGGTGGCTGCAAATTATGATATAAAAAATGGTGACGAACTCATTTCCGTTAACGGTGAAGAGATCGAAGATATTTTTGATTACAGATATGCCATTTTGAATTCGCACCTTGAATTAGTGTTAAAGCGAGGCGAAGAGACCGTTAACGTTACAATAGACAAAGACGAAACGGAAGACCTGGGTCTTGAATTTTCCGAAGGCCTCATGGACGAATACAGAAGATGCAGAAACAATTGCATATTCTGCTTTATAGATCAGATGCCTCCGGGAATGAGAGAAACGTTATATTTTAAAGATGACGATTCAAGGCTTTCATTTCTGCAGGGTAACTACGTAACACTGACCAATCTTTCCGAGAATGATGTCAACCGTATAATCAGATTCAGGATGGAACCTATAAACATATCTTTCCAGACTACCAATCCTGAGCTTCGCTGCAAAATGCTGAACAACAGATTTGCGGGTGAGAGTTTAAAGATAGTCGATCGTTTCTTTGAATCCGAGATAACGATGAACGGCCAGATCGTTCTTTGTAAAGGTATCAACGACGGTGAAGAGTTAAAACGTTCGATCGAGGATCTGTCAAAGTATCTTCCGGTCCTTGAAAGTGTTTCGGTAGTCCCGGTTGGGCTTACAAAATACAGAGACGGGCTTTATCCGCTTGAACCTTTTGATAAAGAAGATGCGATCGAAGTTATTGAGCTGATTGAATCGTATCAGAAACAGTTTTACGAAAAATACGGACTTCATTTCATACATGCAAGTGACGAGTGGTATATTCTGGCCGGTCGCGAAATGCCCGAAGAAAGCCGTTATGACGGATATCTCCAGCTTGAGAACGGTGTTGGGATGATAAGGCTGTTTTCCGATGAATTTTACAATGCATTCAACAAATATGCGATCAAAGGGCTTAGAAAAAAGTTTATGAAAAAGTCCGAATGTACCGTTGTAACAGGAAAACTTGCTTATCCTATGCTTAAAAAGTTTGCGGATATGGTGAATAATGAATATCCGAGGGTTCATGTCGAAGTAAGAGCGATAAGAAATGACTTTTTCGGAGAAAGGATCACCGTAGCGGGACTTATCACCGGACAGGACATAATAAAACAGTTAAAGGGCAATGTGTTCGGTGATCGTATACTTATCCCGCAAAATATGCTTCGGGCGACCGAAAATGTTTTTTTGGATGACCTTACCGTCGATGATGTCTCCAAAACTTTACAAGTAAAGGTGGATATTGTAAAATCAAGCGGACGTGATCTGCTTATGAAGATGCTGAAAGATGGTAACGATTAAATGGATATAAAGAAGCGAAAGCCGATAGTTGCTGTGGTGGGTAGACCCAATGTGGGTAAATCCACCCTGTTTAATGCATTGGCAGGAGAAAAAATTTCAATAGTAAAAGATACTCCGGGAATAACGAGAGATCGTATCTATGCGGATATCAACTGGCTGGATTACAGTTTTACGCTTGTTGACACGGGAGGTATTGAACCCGACAGCAACGATGTCATCTTAAAACAGATGAGGCTCCAGGCTGAGATCGCAATAGAGACTGCAGACGTTATTCTTTTTATGGTGGATGTAAAGCAGGGCCTTGTAGATTCCGATTCGAAGGTTTGTGACATGTTGCGAAAGTCTCATAAACCTGTTTTGCTCGTTGTCAATAAAGTCGACGATTTCAACAAGTATATGACAGACGTTTATGAGTTTTACAATCTCGGGATAGGCGATCCGTATCCCGTTTCAAGTGCTAACATGCTAGGTATCGGAGATCTGCTGGATGAAGTCGTTAAACACTTCCCCGAGCAAAGCGGTGAGGAGATCGAGGACGATCGGATCAAAGTTGCCGTTGTCGGAAAACCTAATGTAGGTAAGAGTTCTCTTATAAATAAGATACTCGGGCAGAACAGACTCATTGTTTCAGATATAGCGGGAACCACAAGAGATGCAGTTGATACCGATGTTAAGTACAACGACAAAGAATATGTCTTTATAGACACGGCAGGTGTCAGAAGAAAGAACAAGATCAAAGAGGATCTTGAACATTATATGATAATAAGGACCGTATCGGCCGTTGAACGTGCCGATGTAGTGGTTCTTATGATAGACGCGACAAACGGTGTCACCGAGCAGGACGCTAAGATCGCGGGCATAGCTCATGACAGAGGAAAAGCGACGATCATCGCCGTAAATAAGTGGGATGCTGTCGAAAAAGACGATAAGACGATCTACAGATTTACTGAAGATGTAAAGAAAGTTTTGTCGTTTATGCCTTATGCCGAGATAATCTTTATTTCTGCAATGACGGGACAGCGCATCAACAAGCTATTTGAAATAATTGACGCCGTTAACGAAAATCACAATATGCGTGTGGGTACCGGTGTATTGAATGAGATAATGACAAGAGCCGTCTCCATGCAGCAGCCGCCTACGGATAAAGGAAAGAGACTTAAACTTTTCTATATCACTCAGACGGGTGTTAAGCCTCCGACGTTTGTAATATTTGTTAACGACAAAGAACTTATGCATTTTTCTTATGTAAGATATATTGAAAATCAGATAAGAGATACTTTCGGATTTAACGGAACGCCTCTTAAATTTATCATTAGAGAAAGAAAGGAAGATGAGTAAGATGATCAGATTGGTTTGTCTGGCGATCGGATATGCTTTCGGCTCACTTCAAAGTGCGTACATTTTGGGAAGGATCAAAGGAATCGATATAAGAGAACACGGCAGCGGAAACGCAGGAACCACCAATACTTTAAGGGTTCTCGGAACAAAGGCCGGACTCATCGTTTTTGCGGGCGATATGCTCAAATCCATTATTGCGATCCTTATCGTAAAGGCTTTGTTTCTGGCAAAATATCCCGAACTGGGTATTTTGTTGTCAATTTATACCGGCGCAGGATGTGTTTTGGGACACAATTTTCCGTTTTATCTTAAATTTAAGGGTGGAAAAGGAATCGCCACTACCGGCGGAATGATGATAGCTTCGCACAATCTTTTCATTCCCGTGGGACTTTTGGTATTTTTCAGCATTTTCTTTACAACGCATCTTGTTTCTTTGGGATCGTTGATGCTTTATATCGGTTTCTTTGTACAGACAGTCATAATGGGACAGATGGGGATGTTCGGGCTGGAGACTCCCAGACTTATCGAGCTCTATATCGTTGTTTTTATGCTGACTTTACTGGCTGTATATATGCATCGTTCCAACATTAAAAGACTTCTTGCCGGAAATGAGAGGAAGACATATCTGTTAAAGAAAAACAAGATGGATATCGAAACCAACGGTGACGCCAGAAATTATAAAGGTGAAGGAGAAGACGAAAATTGAAGATAGGTATAATAGGTGCAGGTTCGTGGGGAATCGCCCTTGCGGCTCTGCTTACAAATAACGGTTGTGATGTTACGGTCTGGTCGATTCTTGAAGATGAGATCGAAATGCTTAAGAAAGAGCATGAACATACTACAAAACTCCCCGGAGTAAAACTCTCGGAAAGCATTAAGTTTACGACTGATCTTGAATCGACGGTTAAGGATAACGAAGTTCTTGTTTTGGCTGTCCCTTCACCGTTTATAAGGAAGACCGCGGCAGACATGAGTAAGTTCGTAAAAGACGGACAGATCATAGTTAATGTCGCCAAAGGTCTCGAAGAGGAAACTCTTATGAGACTTTCGGAAGTAATAAAAGAAGAGATACCTCAATGTAAGGTGGCTGTTATGTGCGGCCCTTCCCATGCCGAAGAGGTTGGCAGAGGACTTCCGACGACCATAGTTGTGGGAAGCGAAGATATTAAGACCGCTGAATTCATACAAAACATTTTTATGTGTGAAACTTTCAGAGTTTATACATCGACCGATATGCTCGGCATGGAGATCGGCGCGGCTTTAAAGAACGTTGTTGCGCTTGCCGCCGGAATCGCAGACGGACTCGGATACGGTGACAATACAAAAGCCGCTCTTATCACAAGAGGAATTACCGAGATCGGAAGACTCGGCATAAAGATGGGTGGTAAATTCGAAACATTTGCAGGTCTTACCGGTATAGGTGATCTTATCGTTACCTGTGCATCCATGCATTCAAGAAATCGTCGCGCCGGTATTCTTATCGGTCAGGGCAAGACGATGCAGGAAGCCATGGATGAAGTAAAGATGGTTGTAGAAGGCGTATACAGCGCCAAGGCCGCAATGGGACTTGCCAAGAAGTACGATGTGGAGCTTCCCATCATCGAAGAAGTTAACAAGATACTGTTTGATAACGTTCCCGCAAAAGATGCTTTAAAGGTTCTTATGTTAAGGGACAAGAAAATGGAGACAGGAGACGAAATTGGCTGATAATTTTAATTCGACAGAACAATATATTGCTTCGGAAGAACTCATGCTTTCCGTAAACATCGCCATGCAGCTTGAAAAGCCTTTGCTCATCAAAGGTGAGCCCGGCACGGGAAAGACAATGCTTGCAAAGGCTGTCAGCGAATCGCTTGGCAAGAAGCTTATCGTATGGAACATTAAGTCCACCACAAAGGCACAGGAAGGATTGTATACTTACGATACCATTCAAAGACTTTATGATTCTCAGTTCGGTAATGAGGGCGTTGATGATATAGCCAATTATATCAAGCTCGGTAAGCTCGGAGAGGCTTTTGAAAGTGATGAGCAGGTTGTCCTTCTTATCGATGAGATTGATAAGGCGGATCTTGAATTCCCCAATGACCTTCTTTGGGAGCTCGATCAGATGGAATTTTACATTTATGAGACGAAGAGAACCGTTAAGGCCAAAGTTCGTCCCATAGTTATCATCACTTCCAATGCAGAGAAGGAACTTCCCGATGCATTCTTAAGAAGATGCATTTTCCATTATATCGATTTTCCAGACAGAGAGCTCATGGAAGAGATCGTTAAGACTCATATTCCGAATATCGAGGAAAATCTCTTAAAGAATGCCATGGATACTTTTTACGAGATAAGAACTTATTCTCAGCTTCGCAAAAAGCCTGCCACGAGTGAACTTATCGATTGGCTCAACGCTTTGATGATCGGTGGGATCGATCCCGATATCATAAGACGAGAACTTCCTTTTGTGGGTGTTTTGATAAAGAAAGACGAAGACCTTGAAGTTTTGAGAAAAAGGGTAGAATAATTGTTCACAACATTCTTTTATACTTTGAAAGCCAAGGGATTGGACGTTTCACTGACGGAATGGCTCAATCTCATGAAGGCTCTCAGTATTAATCTAAATAATTCTTCCCTTACGGGATTTTACTATGCGGCCAGAGCGATCTTAGTCAAGAACGAAACCGATTTTGACAAGTTTGACATGGCTTTTGAAGAGTGCTTTAAAGGGATCAAGACAGAGAATCAGATAACGGATACGATGCTTCGATGGCTTGATAAGTCAGAGGAGATGCAGCGTATATTCGACGAAGAAAAGTTCTGGCTGAATCAGCAGGAAGAACTTCAGATAAATCGCGATGATGTCGAACAAAAATTTAAAGACCGTCTGAAGGACCAGGATTCCGAACATAACGGAGGAAGTTTCTGGATAGGAACGATGGGAAAGACCAGTTTCGGTAACATGGGCGGTAATGTCGGCGGTGTAAGAGTCGGAGGTAAAACCGGATATCAGTCGGCTTTCAGTGTTGTAGGCGCCCGTAAATACCGGGATTTCCGTGACGACAGGATGCTTGACAACAGACAGTTTCAACTTGCGTTCAGGAAACTTCGCCAGTTTTCGTCCAAACTTGATATTCCCAAGACCGAACTTGATATCAACGGTACCATCGATTCCACCTGTAAGAACGGCGGATATTTAAAGATAGAAATGGAAAAGCCGCGTAAAAATGCGGTAAAACTGTTGCTCTTAATGGACTCGGGCGGCACGATGATCCCGTTCTCGAATCTGTTGAATGAGCTGTTTCAGGCGATCCATAAGTCCAATCATTATAAAGACGTTAAGACATATTATTTTCATAACTGTATTTATTCCAAACTTTACAATTCTCCGGAATGCGAAAACGGAGAATGGATAGATACGGAGTGGATGTTTAGAAATCTTGACAGCGATTATAAAGTTATCGTTGTCGGCGATGCCGCAATGGCTCCCGAAGAACTGTATTCCGATACAGGTAATTACCGAGGCCCCAACGGGGGACTTTCCGGTGAACAATGGCTTTTGTTGTTAAAGCAGCATTATAAAAAGGTTGTCTGGTTAAATCCCAAGATGGCTCCCGGAAAGGCGCCCTGGAGAGAGGCGGAAACCAGGATAAAAGAAATTTTTCCGATGTACAAACTGACTATTGAAGGACTGAATGAAGCAATGGTCAAGTTGATGGCAAGATAATATCGATTTTTTAAAAAGCGGGTATTCTGATCAAAAAAGTACTCGCTTTTTTGTGTATTTATTTTATACTTATATTATCTAACAAAACGTTATTTGTTTTCCTGTAGAATTAATCAGATTCTTTTGCATAACAAGGAGATTCTTATGGAAAAGGTGATGATCGTTGACGACAATATGGCCAATCTCATTATGGCGCGTAAAACGTTAGAGGATAAATATGAGGTGATCCCTGTTTCTTCGGGTATCTCTGCGCTTGAGTGTCTTAACGATATGCCTGAACTTCCCGTTTTGGTGCTTCTTGATATCGATATGCCGAATGTTAATGGCTTCCAGGTTATTTCCGAGATGAAGAACAAAGAAAGGCTTGTCGATATTCCCATAATCTTTTTGACGGCTCAGGATGATGATATTACCGAACTTGAAGGTTACAATCTCGGTGCCGCAGACTACATCAGAAAACCTTACACCGCAAATCTTTTAAGAAAACGTGTCGATATTCAGATTCAGCTTATCAATCAAAGAAAAAAGCTTGATGAATACAATCAGAATCTTCAGACATCGATCCAGGAGAAGGTAAAACGTCTTGCCGAACTTCAATATTCGATCGTTCAGATGTTTGTGGATGTTTTGGGTAAGAGAAGTCATGAATTTTCCGAGCATGCGATAAGAGTCGAAAAGTATATGAACGTTTACCTTACTCATTTAAGGCACAAAGAAAAAGTCGATTTCACAGCCGAAAACTGCGCGACGATCTGTTTTGCCTCAAAGATTCACGACCTTGGCAAAATATGTATAAAAGACAGGTTTCTTAGGTTAAAAGAAGATTCTTATACGAAGCTTAAACCTTTTGAAGTCGGAACGCTTCAAAACCATACTACGCTCGGAGCTGAAATCATTTCCGAGGTAACGCAGCTTTCTTCGGGCAGTTCCAACTTTATGACATATGCTTTAAACATGTGTAAATACCATCATGAAAACTGGGACGGTTCGGGATATCCCGATAAGCTCACCGGTGAAAAGATACCTGTCGAAGCCAGGATACTCGCGATCGTAAATATGTATGACAATTTAAGGCACAATGAAGTTGACGGCAAAGTTCTGTCACATTCGGAAGCGATCATGAAACTTAAGTTTTTAAAGTTTACCATGCTCGATCCCGAACTTGTCGATGAGTTTGTGGCTTGTGAACGTGATATTGAAAAGCTGAATTTTGATTAAGAGGTCAAAGAGTACAATTGAAGGAATTTTTCGAGAAATACTTTTTTAATGATGAAATTCCCGAATCTGTAAGACTGTTTTACCTTGTTTCTGTTTTAAGCAGTTCTTTCAGCCTTCTTTTTGCGCTTTTGGGAACCATACTTCGGGTCGAAAGATTTGTTTTGATCATATCTCTTTTAATCTCGGCACTTTGTCTTTCTTTGTTCTTTTTAAAAAGAAAATTCCCGGAAAAGAAATGCTTTACCAATATTCTGCTTATCACATGCAATTTTTTCGCATTTCCGATCGCTCTTATTTTTTCCAAAAAGAATTTTGTTGAGATCCCGGTATATTTTATCATCGGTATAACATTCGGTCTTGTAATGTACAAAAAACATCGCAGGATCATTTATACCGTGCTTTTGCTCATTGTAGATGTCCTTAGCATAATCTATGCTTTTTATATTCGAAAACCTTACGATCTGTACTATCTAGACCCGAATGATTCGGATTTTATCAGAATCGGATTTGCAATAATCGCCACCGGTATGATCTGCGGAACCGTTATAAGTTTTCGGAACAGTCTTTTGTTAAGCGAGATAAGAGAACGTAAAAATGCAAGCTTACAGGCCGAGCAGGTGAGTTTTGCAAAGGATATGTTTCTTGTAAATATCTCGCATGAGATAATAACGCCTCTTAATGCCATTATCGGCACTACAGATATTTTGCTTGACAGCGAAGTTTCTCCGCATATAAAGGAAATGGCATCCAATATATCAAATTCCAGCCATGCTCTGTTATCCATAACATCCGACCTGTTGGATTTTTCGAGGATGAATCTTGAAGATGTGGTCATAAACGAAGAAGAGTATGATATATCCGCTCTTTTAAACGATGTTATCAATTTAATGAGTGTTCGTCTTCTCGATTCAAATGTTTCTTTTTACGTCAAAGTCAATCCCGGTCTTAAAAAGATATTGATCGGCGATTCGAATAAGATACGTCAGATATTTGTGAACCTTCTTTCGAACGCCATCAAATATACCAAGCAAGGTTCAATCACCTTTGAGGTGGATTTTGACGTTATATCCGAAGATTCCCTTAAATTGAAGATACGTGTTCTTGATACCGGTATAGGTATAAAAGCCGAAAATCTTGAACTGATTTTTGAATCCAGACACAGATCCGGAACGGTAGAAACGGACAGAACGTTTGAGGGCAACGGACTCGGCCTTGCCTATTGCAGAAAGATCTGCGATGCAATGGGCGGTAAATTGTGGGCCGACAGCGTTTTCGGTGAGGGTTCGGCATTTCATTTTGAAGCTATTCAAAGATTTAAGATCGACGATTCCGGATATTGCGGTACCGTTAATGATATGAACGTAAAAGTGCTTTATTATCTTGAGAACGGTTCTGATGATAAAGCATTAAAGGATATCCTCGTTTCGATGAACGTAAGCTTTGAAAGAGCACATAAGCCCGAAGAGTTTATCGAAAAGGTATCTGACGATTCGTTTGATTTTTATATGATTGGCAGTGCTTCTTATGAAAAGATCAAAGAAAATCTTTATGCGGGCAAGATCGATTACAAAAAGATCGTAGTAATCTCTGCATGCAACTATTCTTATTCGGGAGAGCCTTTTGAATATGTTCTTACGACTCCGTTATCGTGCCTTAATGTGGCGGATCTGTTAAACAGAACATCAAACTATTCGGTACGAAGAAAAGCTTTCCAGGGATCGTTTGAAATGCCCGATGTAACGGTACTTGTGATCGATGACAATCTTGTAAATCTCGGAGTGGCCAAAGAAATGATCCAAAGATACGGGTCGAACATTTTGACCGCCGCATCGGGACGAGAAGGGCTTATCTGTCTTAAACAGGAAAAGATCGATATAGTATTTCTTGATTACATGATGCCTGATATGGACGGTATCGATACACTTAAAAAGATCCGTGAATCCAAGGAGATCAAAAATCCGGATCTTCCGGTTGTCGCTCTTACGGCAAATGTTGTCAGCGGAGCGAAAGAGATGTTTATCAATGCCGGTTTTGATGATTATCTTCCCAAACCCATAAATGTAGAGCAATTGGAAAAGACACTTATCAAACTGTTACCCGCAGACCTGATCAAAGTTAAAGTGGACGAAGCATGAATTATTTAAGACCCCGAAAACAAAACAGGCTTAATTACGACATCCAAAAAGATGCCTTTGTTTTGGTGCTTCGAATTGTGATCGCTCTGTCTTTTCTTTCTTCACTTATAACAGCGTTCATAGAAGATGTTCCGCGTCAGGTCATATCAATAACATTTGCGACACTGGTGATATCCGTCGGTTTATATTGCTGTTTCAAAAGAGGCCGCGATTACAAGACCCTTTCGATCTTTCTTGCGCTTTTTGTTAACTGCGTTCTTGTTCCCGTATATATTCTTTACGGTACCGCGACCAATTCGGGAGCGCCTATCTGGTTTGCCGCAGCCATCGTAATGATCTTTTTCATGATCGAAGTAAGAAAATATATTTGGATACTTATTCTTGTTGTTTATGTTGATATCTATTTCTTTATAAAGAAGTTTTCGTGGGGAGAACAGCTTTCTTACTCAATCCCTCCGAAACAGTTTATGCTTGGCGTTCTTTTTGCATTTTTATCGACCGCAATTACATTTACGCTTGTGATCGTATATCAGGAGATCAATTTAAACCGGGAAAAGAATGAGATAGATCAAAGCAGAGATCATGAACGACGTGCGGGTGAGGCAAAAGCACGTTTCCTTGCAAATATGTCTCACGAGATAAGAACTCCGATGAATTCCATAATCGGGCTTTCGGAACTTATGCTCAAAGATGAGATGGATGACGTTACAAAGCAGGAAGTCATGATAATAAAAGATTCGGCTTACGATCTTTTGGATATCATCGATGATGTTTTGATGTATTCAAAACTCGATGCGGGAAAACTTAGCCTTGTCAATGCTCCTTTTAACATTTCCAAGATGTTAAAAACGATGATCGATACGGTATCCGTAATGATATCCGATAAGAAACTCAAGATGAGGATCAAGATCGATCATAATATTCCCAAGATCATAATGGGAGATGAACTTCATATAAGACAGATCTTTTCACGTATCCTTTTTGTTTCGATAGCTCTTACCGAAAACGGCAGGATAATGATGGAAGTTAAGGCCAAAAAGGACGAAGAAAATAAAAAGGTTAAACTCGAATGCAAGATCTCCGATACCGGCATGGGACTTGCCGAGGCGGATCTTAATGCCGTTTACGGTGCTTACGATACATACGATTCCAGACAGAACTCCAATCTTAAGGGTATCGGCTTAAAATATTCCGTCTGCAGAGAACTCTTAAAGCTAATGGGCGGAGAACTTGAAATCTTGAGCATAGAAGGAGTCGGACTGGAAGTTAAGTTTGATTTTATCTGTGATATAGTTGATCAAAGTCCGATGATCAGCCTTGAAAATCACGACGCAAAGAGAGTCCTTATATATATTTCCGATAACCGTGAACTGGGTGTCTGGAAAAATATCATGGAAGGATTTGAGGTCAGACCGGAATATGTAAATTCTTTGTTCAAATTCGATGCGGAGATACATAACAGAGAATATGATTACATATTTGTGCCCGAAGAAATGTATTCGGCTGTAGCGTCAATTCTTTCTTTGTACAAAGTTGACACAAAAACGTATGTTATATGCGATCCGAAACGCTGTTACGGTGAATATGACAAATGTCGTATCATACGGCATCCCGTTTCATGTCTCTCGGTTGCCGAGATACTTAACAATAAGTGGAACGCCGATGACTACAGTCTTAAGTTAAACATCTTTTCTTATGACGGAAGCAAGGCAAAGATACTGGTCGTTGATGACAACGGTGTCAATATTAAAGTGGCTGTCGGAATATTCAAGCAATATAAGATAGATATTGATGTGGCCAAATCCGGTATGGAGTGCCTTGAAAAGATGGCTGTCACACATTACGATCTTGTGTTTATGGATATGGTAATGCCTGAGATGAGCGGACTGGAAACGCTTATGAAGATACGAGAGTCGGACAATGAGAATTTTAAAAATGTTCCCGTCATCGCGTTGACGGCCGAATCGGGAAGCAACGTTAAAGAAAAAATACTGGCCGAGGGATTTTCGGAATATCTGGCAAAGCCAATTAAAACAAAATACCTTACCAATATGCTCATAAGTTTTCTTCCGAGCGGAGTGTTCAAAGTTATTAAAAACAGTAATCCTTCCAATGACGGAATCAATCTTTCGGATAAGAAGAATGAATTGAACATCAATAAAGGACTTGCCAATATCGCTCATAACGAGGACTCCTATTGTGCGATATTAAATACTTATTATTCGGAGGGTGTAAGGAAAGTGGCGGAACTTCCGGGACTCCTTAAAAGCGGTGAGATTTCGGCCTTTACAACTGATGTTCACGGAATAAAGTCTTCAAGTGCGAGCATAGGTGCCGATACGGTTTCTCTTATGTTCAAAGAACTTGAGATAGCCGGTAAAGAAGGTAATCTTGAGTATATTAATGACCGTTATGAAGAATATCTGAATTCATTCATAAAGATACTTGATGATGTCAAGAATTATCTTGAGGAAAAAGGAAAGTTCAACTATCTGAAAGATGAGAATGTACCGGTATTGTCAAACGGTGAAGAAACGATCCTTTCTTTGGACCTTTTAAAAGAATTTAAAGAGAATGTCGATAAGATGGATCTTAAGAAGTGTGATGTCTTCATAGAAGAGGTCAAAGGGAAAAATTACGGAATGCACATAAATGAGAGCCTGACAAAGCTCATACAGGCTTATGAGATGTTTGATTTTCATACTGTTAAGCTCGAATGTACAAATCTTTTATCTTTTATGATTGACAAGTAAAATTAAATTGTTATAATGATACCAAGTTAAAGGCAATGAAGAGAACAAGTACCTGTTAACTATACTACAGAGAGCAGCCGGCCGGTGAGAGGCGCAGTCAATTGTTGATAAGGGAATACATCTCGGAGCTGTGCACCGAATAAAGTAGGCTGCAACGGCAGACGACCGTTATCCTGTCAGGGTATGATGCGTACCCGATGAGGCTGCATGTGTGAGCATGCGGTAAATGTAAGGTGGTAACACGATTTATTCGTCCTTCGCAATCAATAGATGCGAAGGACTTTTTTTACTTTACAGGTTTATAGGTAATTTCTTCGATACTGCTTATAAAGCCTAAACGATCATTCATTTCTTATCGCATCAAAGGAATATAGTTTAACCAAACAGGAGGAAAACAAAATGTCAGGTATTTTTGAAGAACTTAAAAGAAGAGGTCTACTTGCTCAGCTTACCGATGAAGATGAGATAAGAGAGCTTGTTAACAATGGTAAGGCTGTATTTTATATCGGTTTCGACCCTACGGCCGACAGTCTTCATGTAGGGCACTTTATGGCTCTTTGCCTTATGAAGAGATTACAGGAAGCGGGAAACAGACCTATTGCTCTGATAGGCGGAGGTACCGCAATGATCGGCGATCCGACCGGAAGAAGCGATATGCGTACCATGATGACCAAGGAAACGATCGATCACAATGTGGCATGCTTTAAAGAGCAGATGTCAAAGTTTATTGATTTCGGTGAAGGAAAGGCCATGCTCGTAAACAATGCCGACTGGCTTCTTGATCTTAATTACGTTGAGTTCATAAGAGATATAGGACCTCACTTCAGCGTAAACAACATGTTAAGAGCCGAGTGTTACAAGCAGCGTATGGAGAAGGGGTTAAGCTTCCTTGAGTTTAACTACATGCTGATGCAAAGCTTCGATTTCCTTGAACTTTACAAAAGATACGGCTGCAATATGCAGTTTGGCGGTGACGATCAGTGGAGCAATATGCTTGGCGGTACCGAGCTTATCAGAAAGAAACTCGGTAAAGACGCATATGCGATGACGATCACACTTCTTCTTAACTCGGAAGGAAAGAAGATGGGTAAAACTCAGAAAGGTGCTGTTTGGCTTGATGCAAACAAAACAACTCCTTACGAGTTCTTCCAGTACTGGAGAAACGTTGACGATGCCGATGTCATCAAATGTCTTAAAATGCTTACGTTCCTTCCCATCGAAGAGATCGAGGCAATGGAATCGTGGCAGGGCAGTGAACTTAACAAAGCAAAAGAGATACTCGGATACGAACTGACAAAACTCGTTCATGGAGAGGAAGAAGCCAAGAAGGCTCTTGATGCCGCAAAAGGTCTTTTCGGTGGCGGAGACACTGAGAATATTCCCGAACATAAGCTTTCCGATGAAGATTTCAGAGACGGTGTTGTAGATCTTATTCAGATCCTTGCAAGTTCCGGGCTCGTTGCTTCAAGAAGCGAAGGAAGACGCGCGATCGAACAGGGCGGCGTGATCGTAAATGATGAAAAAGTTTCTGATGTAAAGAAAACCTATACAAAAGACGCTTTTGCATCGGATTTCGTTGTAAGACGCGGAAAGAAAAACTTCAAAAAGATCGTGCTTTAATAATTTCTTAATTGGTATATCCTTCAAAAACATATATAATGAATTTCGGAGGGTAGACTGATGGACAACAAAGAACTTATAAAACTTGCGATAGAAGCACGTAAACATGCATACTGCCCCTACTCAAACTTTGCCGTAGGGGCAGCTTTATTATGTAAAAACGGAAAAGTTTATACCGGCTGCAATATAGAAAATGCCGCATTCACTCCCGGTAATTGTGCCGAAAGAACGGCTATATTCAAAGCGGTAAGCGAAGGAGATGTATCTTTTGAAAAGATCGCGATAGCCGGTTCGCCCAAAGGAGACGATATAACCGGTCCGGCACATCCGTGCGGAGTTTGCAGACAGGTGATGCAGGAGTTTGTAAATCCTGCCGAATTTAAGATAGTTGTGGCTTACGATAACGAAAATTATAAGGAGTATACGCTTAAGGACTTGTTTCCCGAAGGATTCGGTCCCGACAACCTTTAAATTATGGAATATGTAACGATAGTAGTAGTCTTACTTGCTCTGTTTATCGGTTTTATGCTTAAGGGCTGGTTTGACGAAAAAAGATTTTTCAAAAGAATAGCATCAAAGCTTTCGGATGAATTCGGAAAAAATCCAACAAGGCAATACAATGTCGATGATATTGCCAATATAAAAAAGCATTTCTACAGAGATCCGGGTGCAACAAGTATTGATGACATTACAGCCGACGATCTTTCTTTGGATGATGTTTATAAAAGGCTTAATTATTCGCAAAGCACGATGGGTGACACGATGCTTTACAAAGTTCTTCGCGAGCCTTTGCTTAGCGAAGAAGAAATTAAAGACCGTGGCAAAAAGATCGACTGGTTTCATAAAAACCCGGATGAGACTTCATCGCTTCGTTTTTTCTTTTTCCGGATCGGCCGTATGAATAAAGTGAGTTTTTTCGATTGTATCGACTATTTTGATACGATACAGGAAAAAAGCTGTATAAAAGACTATCTTTGCTTTATATTTACTGCCGTTTCGATCGCATTGATCTTTTTTGTGCCACCGCTCGGAATACTTTTGCTTGTTTCGACGTTTGCTTACAACATCGTATCTTACTATTCCGCAAGAGGTACGATAGAACCTTATGTACTCACATTTACTTTTATCAACAAGTTCATCAAGAGCGCGGCGCTGCTCAAAGGCAGAAAGATCGATATCATTTCAAAAGAGCTTTCTTCGATCGACGATTATGTCACAAAGCTTAAACCTTTTACCAAAAGAGCCGGCAGGATCGTTTCCAAAAGTTCCCAGGTGGGAGCCGGCAATCCGTTTGAGATACTTGCCGATTACGGAAAGATGCTTTTTCATATCGATATCATAAACTTCTATAAGATGCTTTCGTTTGTAAAAGAAAACATGGAACTTATCGAAGGTCTTTACAACGAACTCGGAATCGTGGAAGTTTATCTTGATATAGCCATGTACAGGGCCTCTGCTGACGTTTTTGCAACGCCAGAATTTGGCGGCAGCCTTTCTCTTGTAAACGCATATCATCCGCTTATAAAAGATCCCGTTAAGAACTCTGTCGATTCAAAGAGAAGCGTTCTTCTTACCGGATCGAACGCATCGGGAAAATCAACTTTTCTTAAGACCGTTGCGATCAACATTTTATTTGCTCAGACCATCGATACTGTTTTATGCGATAACTACACAGGCGATCTGTATTCTCTGTTTTCTTCGATGTCTTTACGAGACAATCTTGAAGGCGACAGTTACTTCATGGTAGAGATCAAAGCCATAAAGAGAATACTCGATTTTGCGATCGCCAATCCGGATAAAAAAACAGTTTGCTTCGTAGACGAAGTACTTCGAGGAACCAATACCGTGGAGCGTATCTCGGCAAGTACGGAAATTTTACGTCACTTTTCCGATCTCGGCGTTCTTTGCTTTGCAGCCACTCATGACGGTGAGCTTACATTTTTGCTTGAAGACTGTTTCGACAACTATCATTTCGAAGAAGAAATTCTTGATAACGACGTTTTGTTTAACTATAAGCTCAATCCCGGTCGTGCTACGAGCAGAAATGCCATAAAGCTCTTAAGCGTAATGGGATTTGAAGATTCAATCGTAAACAATGCATCAAAGCGTGCGGAAGCATTCCTTGAGAAAGGACTATGGGAAGCATGAACGTAACAATCTATTCAGACGGCTCCTCCAAAGGAAACCCCGGCCCCGGCGGTTATGGCACCATCCTTCACTACATTGACAAAAACGGTGTCCTACACGAAGCCACCTATTCCGAAGGATATAAACTCACCACGAACAACCGTATGGAACTTCTCGGTGCCATCATAGGCCTTGAAGCCCTTACCAAACCATGTGCCGTCACATTGATTTCCGATTCGAAATACCTTACAGACGCCTTCAACCAGCATTGGATCGAATCATGGGTTGCCAAAAACTGGCGCAAATCCGACAAATCCCCTGTCCAGAACGTTGACCTCTGGAAACGGCTTCTTGCAGCCATGGAACCTCACATGGTCAAATTCGAATGGATCAAAGGCCACAACGGCCATCCCGAAAACGAACGATGTGACCAAATGGCATGTCAATCCGCCGAAAGTGAAAACCTTCTTGAAGATACCGGTTATATAGCTGATTAATTTTTTTAACACCCTACGTGAACGAAAAAAATAACGACTCTTCGAAACGCGACGTTGCACTAAATTCATCCGTCGTCCTCTCTGTCTCGGTGATTTCTGCGACGACTCGGAGCTTTGCTCCTCAAACAGTCTTCGAAATCACCTGATCGGACTCGGATTCATTAAGTGCCGTTCGCTAAAACTCAGAGTTCCTTATTTTTTCCGTTCACTTTTTTATTACGAAAAATAAGCCACAGGACATATGATGGTTTCGACTCCGGACCTTAATTTTGCGTCGTTACTTAGCGAAGTATTTCATGAGCTTAGTAACGCAACGCAAAATTTTTGAGCGAGAGCGCGTCCGGAGCGGAACTTTCATATGGCATGTGGCTATTATTGTAAAAACGGGTAAGCGAAAATAATAAAAAGCTTCTTTGCGTCAGACAAAATATCAAAATTTATTTTTTCTTAATAATTCGATTGACACTCAATGGGTAGGATTCTATAATGAAAATTGCACAAGATATTGTGTCAGATATGAGACATGTTACTAATAATTGTATTAGAGGGAAGGATACGTTATGAGTCAGACCGAAGAATGTAAAGACATAGATTACGGCGAAAAGTTTAAGCCGAATAAGGAAGTCTGGGTAATTAAGAAGGACGGAAGCCGCGAAGCTTTTAATGTTCAGAAAGTTGTAAATGCCGTTTCCAAGAGTGCGTATCGTGCGCTTACGAAGTTTACGGTTGAAGATAATGAGAAGATCTGCAAATTTGTTGTGGATCGTATTAATGATATGGATGTACAGGAGATTCCGATCCCTGTAATGCATAATATTGTTGAGACGGCTCTTGAAGATGTTAAGCCGATAGTTGCCAAGTCGTACAGAGATTATCGTAATTATAAGCAGGACTTTGTACGTATGCTGGACGATGTTTATAAAAAGAGTCAGTCTATCATGTATATCGGTGACAAAGAGAATGCCAATACCGATTCTGCGCTAGTTTCCACGAAGAGAAGTCTTATATTCAATCAGCTCAATAAGGAACTTTATCAAAAGTTCTTTATGACAACGGAAGAGATTCAAGCTTGCAGAGACGGATATATTTATGTTCATGATATGTCCGCAAGACGAGATACCATGAACTGTTGTCTGTTTGACGTTGAGAATGTTCTGTCGGGCGGTTTTGAGATGGGTAATATCTGGTACAACGAACCCAAGACTCTTGATACCGCATTTGATGTTATAGGTGATATAGTTCTTTCCGCAGCTTCACAGCAGTATGGCGGATTTACCGTTCCGAGTGTGGATCTGATCCTTGAGCCTTATGCGGAAAAATCTTACGCAAAGTATGTCGATAAGTACGAGAAGCTGGGAATCGATAAAGAGACTGCGGAAGCAGAAGCTTTAAAGGATGTTACCAGAGACTTTGAGCAGGGCTTCCAGGGATGGGAATATAAGTTTAATACGGTTGCTTCCTCGAGAGGAGATTATCCTTTCATTACGGTTACCGCAGGTACCGGTACGGGAAGATTTGCAAAGCTTGGCACCATTCAGATGCTTAATGTCAGAAGAAAAGGACAGGGCAAGAAAGAGTGTAAGAAGCCGGTTCTTTTCCCGAAGATTGTTTTCCTTTACGATGAAAATCTTCACGGACCCGGAAAAGAGCTTGAAGACGTATTTGAGGCGGGTGTTCTTTGTTCCGCAAAGACTATGTATCCCGATTGGCTTTCGCTTACGGGTAAAGGATATGTGGCTTCCATCTACAAGCAGTACGGAAAGATCATTTCTCCGATGGGCTGTCGTGCATTTTTAAGCCCCTGGTATGAAAGAGGAGGAATGCATCCCGCAGATGATAACGATGTTCCCGTATTTGTCGGAAGATTCAATATAGGAGCCGTTTCACTTCACCTTCCCATGATACTTGCCAAGGCTCGTAAGGAGAGCAGGGACTTCTTTGAAGTACTTGATTATTATCTTGAACTTATCAGACAGCTTCATATAAGGACATATGCTTATCTTGGAGAGATGCGTGCTTCCACGAACCCTCTTGCATACTGCGAAGGCGGATTTTTGGGCGGTCACTTAAAGCTTACCGATAAGATCAAACCTCTGTTAAAGGCTGCTACTGCAAGCTTTGGTATTACGGCTCTCAATGAGCTGCAGGAGCTTTATAACGGCAAGTCTTTGGTTGAAGACGGTGAATTTGCAGTACAGGTACTTGAATATATAAATAAGCGTGTAAATGAGTTCAAGGAAGCCGACGGAAATCTTTATGCGATCTACGGAACTCCCGCCGAGAATCTTTGCGGTCTTCAGGTACAGCAGTTCAGACGTAAATATGGCATTATTGAAGGCGTAAGTGACAGAGAATATGTTTCGAATTCATTCCACTGTCATGTTTCCGAAGATATAACTCCTATTCAAAAGCAGGATCTTGAGAACAGATTCTGGAACCTTTCAAACGGAGGAAAGATCCAGTACGTTAAGTATCCGATAGATTACAACATAGATGCGGTTAAGACTCTAATAAGAAGAGCAATGGATATGGGCTTTTACGAAGGAGTTAACCTTTCACTTGCATATTGTGATGATTGCGGTCATCAGGAACTTGAGATGGATGTTTGTCCCAAGTGCGGTAGCCGTAACCTTACCAAAATAGACCGTATGAACGGTTATCTCAGTTATTCGCGTGTACATGGCGATACCAGATTAAATGATGCCAAAATGGCTGAGATTGCAGAAAGGAAGTCCATGTAAATGCGTTATCATAATATTACCAAGGATGATATGAAGAACGGTGACGGTCTTCGTGTTGTTCTGTGGGTTGCAGGTTGCAATCATTGCTGTAAAAACTGCCAGAACCCTATTACATGGGATCCGGACGGCGGTTTGCTGTTTGACGATGCCGCCAAGGCGGAGATATTTGAACAGCTGGATAAACCATATATTTCGGGTATCACTTTTTCCGGAGGAGATCCGCTTCATCCCGCCAACAGGATCGATGTAAGAGAACTTGCTCATGAAATAAGGCAGAAATATCCCGATAAGACCATCTGGCTTTATACAGGTGACAGCTGGGAGAATATCTATCATTATCCGTTAATGAAAGATGTTGATGTTGTGGTCGACGGCGAGTTTGAATGTGATAAACTGGACGTTACGTTAATGTGGAAGGGAAGTTCCAACCAGCGTGTCATTGATGTTCAGAAAACACTCGCGAGTACCGATCCCGTTGTTCCGGTACTTCATTGTCAGGATTATTATAAGGGGTAGATAATATGCAAAGAGTTGCAAGATTTGAAAAGGTTTCTTTGGACCGGTTTGTATCAGATTTTAAAGATACTTTTCCGGAATATTCCGAAGCAGATATAAAGGCTGTTTACGATGAGATAAAGCTTCCTGCGAGGGCAACCGCAAAGAGTGCGGGATACGATATTTATATGCCGATCGATTTTACTCTTTCGCCGGGAAAGACCGTTAAGATCCCTACGGGTATAAGAGTGTATATGGAGCCTGAATATGTATTTATGATCTATCCCCGATCCGGACTTGGATTTAAGTACAGACTTCAGCTTAACAATACCGTCGGAGTAATTGATGCGGACTATTATGAATCGGATAATGAAGGTCATATTTTCGTTAAAGTGACAAACGATTCCAATGAAGATAAGACTGTTGAACTTAAAAAGGGTAATGGTTTTGCTCAGGGAATATTCATGCAGTATGCGATAACTTTTGATGATGAAGTTACGGCTCAAAGAAACGGTGGATTTGGATCGACGACAGGGAAGTAGTTTTCAAAACTACTTTCTTTAGTTTGTAAAACAATATAGTTGATAAATGAAATAAATAATGCTATTATTTGAAAAGCGCATAAATACTATGTTTTTTGAAAGGAGCAGGGGTATGTTTCCATATACGATAATGACGGATTCAACTGCAGATCTTCCCCAGGAAGTGATCGACAAGTATGATCTTAAGGTTATAAATCTTACGTATAATATTTTGGGTAAGAGTTACGGTCACGGTGAAGAACTCGATCCCAAAGAATTTTACGGACTTATGAGAGCGGGAAATCTTCCTTCAACTTCTCAGGTTAATCCCGAGGAAGCCAAGGAATGTTTTGCCAATATTTTGAAAGATAACAAAAATCTATTGTATGTTGCATTTTCTTCGGGCCTTTCGGGCACATACAACAGCGGAAGAATAGCAGCCGAGGAAATGAAAGAAGATGATCCTTCTTTAAACATTGAGGTTGTAGATACATTTGCCGCATCGCTCGGTGAAGGTCTTATGGTATATTATGCCTGCAAGAACAGGGAAGAAGGCATGAGCCTTGAAGATAATGCAAAATGGCTTAAAGAACATGCAAATAATTTTGTTCATATGTTCACGGTAGATGATCTGAACCATCTTTTCAGAGGTGGCAGAGTATCGAAAAGCACCGCTTTTGTAGGTACCGTTTTGAATATCAAACCTATACTTCATGTTGATAACGAAGGTCATCTTATCCCGCTTACCAAAGTGAGGGGTCGTAAGAAATCACTTTTGTCTTTGGTTGATGAAATGGAAAAGAGAATGGGTTCTTATAAAGACAAGAATCCGATCGTTTTCATCAGTCACGGAGACTGCCTTGAAGATGCTGAATTTGTAAAAAATGAAGTTTCTTTGCGTTTCGGGATAAATGAGTTTATAATAAACTTTATCGGACCTACGATAGGAGCACATGCGGGTCCCGGTACGGTAGCTCTCTTCTTCCTCGGAGACGAGAAATAGTGATTGTTTGAAAGGATTCATTTATGTACGGATATCAGAAAACCGTAAGGCTTGTTATGCTTGAGTACCTGTTGGTTTTACTGTTTCATGTTGTGTACGGGTATTTTAAGTTCGGAACCGATATCGGTTTGATAGTGCTTATAGTTTCGTGCATAATGATATCAATTTCGTTTATAATTTCGCTTCTTGTTAAGAACGAAGATTTTGTTGTATATTCGCTCTTTGTTTCTATTGCGATCTCAACGACGGTTATCGGGTGTGCGGAACATACACTCGCACACTCGATACTGATTTTTCTTGCTGTAACCGCCGGTTTCACCATTTTCATGCAGGAAAAGTACATACTGTTTTCGTTTGTCTGTTCATGCATTTGTATGCTTGCATATGCACTGTTCTTAAAAGAACAGTTATACTATGCCGTTGATTCGATGCTCATATATACGTTTTATTGTCTGGTATATGTAACAGCCAGTGTAAATATGTATATAGTTGTAAAAAGCGCACATGAATACAATAAAGGCATGGCCGAAAAAGCCGAAGAAGCAGAACGTGCCAATGAATCCAAAATGCTGTTTTTGGCGAACATGTCTCATGAGATTAGAACTCCCATGAACGCCATAAGCGGAATGGCTGAACTTTCCCTTAATGAAGATCTTACACCGCAGGCAAGGGAAAATCTTGAAAACATCAGAAATTCGAGTAAGGTATTACTGGCGGTCGTAAATGATATCCTTGATTATTCCAAAATGGAAAGCGGAATGATGGATATTGTTCCGGTAACTTATTCTTTGTCACATTTGATCAAAGAAACCGTCAATATGATGCAGATCAGACTGTCGGATAAGAATGTCGAACTTAAATATACGATACAAAAAGAACTTCCCGATGTTTATTTCGGAGATGAGATCCGTTTCAGACAGATTCTTTTCAACCTTTTGTCCAATGCCATAAAGTTTACGGATAACGGTTATATTCTGTTGGATGTATCGGGTGAGATCGTCAAAGAAGATACGGCTAAGCTCATTGTTTCTGTTACAGATTCGGGAATAGGTATTCGAAAAGAAGATCTGCAACGTCTTTTTACAAGTTTTCAGCAGCTTGATTCGCACAAATCACATGTCAGAGAAGGTACCGGACTCGGGCTTGCGATTTGCAGAGAACTCGTTTCTTTGATGGGCGGTGAGATCACCGTAGAAAGTACTTACGGCGTCGGTTCGAAATTTACGTTTACGCTTATTCAGAGAATTTCAAACAAGAAAGAGATAGCAGTTTTCTCTAACAGTGCAAATAAGGACGAAGAAACAAAATTAAAAGTAAATAATGCAAAAGTATTGATAGTTGATGACAATGCGGTTAATCTAAAGGTTGCGCAGGGATTGCTTAAGACCTTTAATCTTACTGTGGATACATGTAAAAGCGGTAGAGAGTGTCTTGAGTTAATGAAGAAGAACAGAGATTACGATCTCGTTTTCTTGGATCATATGATGCCCGAACTTGACGGTATAGAAACACTTAATCTTATCCGTGCCGATTCCGACGAATATATGAAAAAGGTTCCGATTGTCGCACTTACAGCCAATGTTATGAACGGTGTCAGAGATATGTTCATTTCCGAGGGATTTAACGATTATGTTCCCAAGCCTATAGATATGGTATGGGTAAACAGTATTTTAAGAAAATATATTCCGATCGAAAAGCAAAGTTAAAGATCGGATTGTTATTCAGGAGGATTTTTTATGAAAATCAGATCAAGATATGCTCCAAGCCCTACGGGCAAGATGCATGTCGGCAATTTAAGAACGGCTCTTTATGAGTATCTTATCGCCAAGCATGAGGGCGGCGATTTTATTCTGAGAATAGAGGATACCGATCAGGAACGTTTTGTTGAGGGTGCCGTTGACATCATAAACAGAACTTTAAAACAGGTCGGAATTGAACACGATGAAGGACCCGATAAAGATAAAGGATACGGTCCTTATGTTCAGTCTGAGAGAGTTAAGACAGGTATTTATCTTAAATATGCAAAGGAGCTGATCGAAAAAGGAGAAGCTTACTATTGTTTTTGCTCCAAGGAAAGACTCGATTCTCTTAAGACCGAGATTGTAGAAGGAAAAGAGATCTCTATATATGATAAGCATTGCTTATCTCTTTCCAAAGAGGAGATTGAACAGAATCTTAAAGAAGGTAAACCTTATGTTATAAGGCAGAACAACCCTCAAGAGGGTACAACGACCTTCCATGATATTCTTTACGGAGATATTACCGTAGAGAACAAAGAGCTTGACGATATGATCCTTATAAAGTCGGACGGTTATCCCACATACAATTTTGCCAATGTTGTCGATGATCATACGATGGAGATCACACATGTAGTCAGAGGTAACGAATATCTTTCTTCGGCACCCAAATATGACAGATTATATAATGCTTTCGGATGGAAGATACCCACGTATGTTCATTTACCGTTGATCACAAACGAGGAACATAAGAAACTTGCCAAAAGAAGCGGCTCCTCCTCGTTCGAGGATCTTGTCGAGCAGGGATTTTTGCCCGAGGCCATCATCAATTTTATTGCTCTTCTGGGATGGAGTCCCGAAGATAATAACGAGATATTCTCCTTGCAGGAGCTAATTGAAAAGTTTGATTACAGACGTATCAATAAATCACCTGCGGTATTCGATCTTGTTAAATTGAGATGGATGAACGGGGAATACATCAAAAAGATGGATGATGAGAGATACTTGCAGATGGCTCTTCCCGTTGTTAATGAAGTCATCACAAAGGATCTCAACAAAGAAAAAATAGCGATGATGTGTAAGACAAGAATCGAAGTTTTCCCCGATATCAAGGATCACATCGAATTCTTTGAGACACTTCCCGAATACGATGTTTCAATGTACGAGCACAAGAAAATGAAGTCAACTCTTGAATCAAGTTTAGAGGTGCTTAAAGAAACACTTCCCATGCTTGAGGCATTTGATGACTACACAAACGATTCCCTTTATGCACTTTTATCGGGATATGTTGAAGGAAAGCAGGTTAAGACCGGTTTTGTCATGTGGCCTATAAGAACCGCTCTTTCCGGAAAAGAAATGACTCCCGCAGGTGCTACCGAGATACTTGAAGTTCTCGGAAAAGAAGAGTCGTTAAACAGAATCAGGAAAGGCATTGCCTTACTTGAAAAATCTATCGGCTGATGAATATCAGTTAAAAGCAATCAATCATCCGGACGGTCCCGTATGTGTATTGGCGGGACCGGGATCCGGAAAAACGTACATCTTAACACATCGTATTAAATATCTGATTGAAACAGGTCGTTTCTTTCCACAGGAAATCTTAGTTATAACTTTTACAAGAAAAGCCGCAGAAGAGATGCGGTCAAGATTCATGTCCATGGGAGTTTCCCGCGGATCACTCGTAACTTTCGGTACATTTCATTCAGTTTATTATCAATTCTTAAAACTTTTCAATAACGGACACGTTCCGTACATTCTTTCCAACAAAGAAAAAACAGAGATACTTACAACCATTTTTAATTCAAACTTTAACTTAAAAAGCCTTGAAGCCATATATGCGGAAGGCGTCGATACCATTCTTTCTTTGATTTCAAAAAGGAAATCGGGAAGTAAAGAAAGTTCTTTTATTGATAAAGACCCTGCTTTTGAAACACTTTATATGGAATATGAAGCGGCGAAGGAAAGCGCGAACAAGATCGACTATGACGATATATTGCTGCTTTGTAAGAAAATGTTTGAAGATCATCCGGAGACGGTATTGAACATAAAGGGAGGATCAAATATGTATTGGTAGATGAGTTTCAGGATATCAATCCTATCCAGGCAGACATACTAAGGCAGATTATATCCGAAAACAATCTGTTTATTGTCGGAGATGACGATCAGTCCATTTATAAGTTCAGAGGCGCTTCTTATGCAATAATGAGCGACTTCATAAAGGAATTTTCACTTAATGTTATCGGGCTTAAGAACAACTACAGAAATCCCGAGTGTGTTCTTCGTGCTTCAGAATCTTTGATCAAGGAAAACAGTGGTCGATTAAAGAATTACGATCTTATTTCTTTAAGTAAAAAGAAAGGTTTGCTTGATGTAAGATTGTTACCTACAAGAACTGCGGAACTCATTGAGATTAAAAAGATTGTAGCGGCAAACAAAGGACGTGAATTGTGTATATTGGTACGTACAAATAAAGATCTTAACTATTATGAATCCGTATTTTCATCAAATGATCTAACCGATGACGAATTGAAAAACGAGATATTTTCCGTTTTAAAGCACTATGTGGATTTTGCCATGTATTCTCAAAGAAAAGATTTGCTTATTATTCTCAGAACTCCGGAAACATACATCAGTAATTCGCTATTTATCGATTCCGTCGTAAATCTGGATGAAACGGTCAAAAGAGCTTCTTCGATTCATGTTAAGAATGCTCTTAATATTCTTAACAATCATTTTAAAGTGTTGCAAAAACTGCCGCCCTTTGCGTTTTTGAATTATGTGATAAGCATAATCGGTATAAAGAAAAGTTTTTATGAAAGATCGGAATCGGGATCCGGGAACAAAACTGACTGTATT
>JAEEGI010002566.1_pt1 | contig 44294 bp, 43 predicted proteins | sample 8958751 | NCBI WGS metagenome assembly JAEEGI01 (sample SAMN16246545, study PRJNA631951) | gut metagenome | biome: gut microbiome; feature: rumen; material: KS-attached | host: Bos | place: Iran: Karaj | collected 2018-10
AATCCAGGGGGCCACCCTGCAGTCGTGTGAAGGGCAGGATAGTGGTGTGGCCGGGGTTGATGCGGCCACGGAACTCGGTGCCCATGGCGCTCTCGTTGCCGATCATGTTGGGCCAGGTGCGGCAAAGACCCGTGGGGCGCACCGCCTCGTGGGCGTTGACCATGATGTGGTGCTTGGCAGCCTCGACGATGGCACGGTGGTAATGGTTGATGATAGGCTGGCTGTAGTGGTGTTCGCCGTGAGGCACGATGTGTCCCACATAGCCACTCTTCACAGCATCGTAGCCATACTGGTTCATCAGGTTGTAGGCACGCTCCATGAAGCGCTCGTAGTTGGTCACCGACGAACTGCTCTCGTGGTGCATGATGAGACGGATACCCTTCTCGTGGGCGTAACGGTTCAGTGCCGGCAAGTCGAAGTCGGGATAGGGGGTGAGGAAGTCAAAGACATAGTCCTTGTCCTTGCCGTACCAGTCCTCCCAGCCGATATTCCACCCCTCGATGAGGAGGGCATCGAAGCCGTGCTTGGAGGCGAAATCGATATAGCGGCGCACATTGGCGTTGTTGGCTCCGTGACGGCCGTGAGGCTTGGCCTTGCTGTAGTCGGTGATGGCCTCATGCAGCGACGGCGGCAGCGACGGGTCGCCCGGCAGGCGCACCGAGGGGAAATCGTTGGTGTAGCCCCAGGTGCTGTGGTCGCTGATCATCTCCCACCACACACCCATATACTTCACGGGGTGTATCCAGCTGACATCCTCCAAGGCGCAAGGCTCGTTGAGATTGAGTATCAGGCGCGAGCGAAGCACGTCGGTAGCTTTCTCACACACCTGCACGGTGCGCCACGGCGAGTAGCAGGGCGAGGTGAGGCGGCCGACATAGCCGGTGGCATCGGGCGTGAGATGTACTTTAAGTTTACTCACCTCCTCGTTATAGGTCAAATCCAGATTCATGGTCGGGAAATCCAGCACCGCTGCCTCATGGATATTGACATACAAGCCATCATCCGTCTTCATCTGCAAAGCCGTCTGCAATCCCGTGTCGGAGAAGCTCTTCCAGGGCCAGCCTCCACTGATATGGGGATTGTCATGCAGTTCGCGCACCTGGCTGAGGCGGCTCTGGGTGTAGTTGAACTCCTGCGTGTCGTAGTCGCCGGGAATCCACCATGCCATGGGGTCGCCCGGAAGGCGGAACTCCGTCAGCTCGTCGGTGAGCCAGAAAGTGACGAGGGAGTTGTATTTGGAAGAAAAATGAAGCGTGGAGATGTCGGAAGGAAATTCGTAGCGGAGGCCCAGGCCGTCGTCGTAGAGGCGGAAACGCACCACCATCACCGTCGGCTTGTCGACACGCTTGCCCTCGTGGTCGAGGTAGAAGTCCTGCACCAACGTCACCGCCAGTTCGTTATAGTGGTTGCGAATGTTCGCTTCCTCGCCCCAAACCGGTTGCCACACCTCGTCGAAGCTAGCAGTATCCACACGCGCCATACGGAAATTACTGGCCAAGTCGCTCTTGCGCCATTCCAGCGTGAAACCCATGCGCGATGCCAGCACCACAGGCTTTCCGTCGCGTTTCAGTTCGTATTGCGGCACGCCGTCGCGGAGGTAGAACTTTGCCTCCATCCGCCCGTCGGGGCTTTTGAGCGTTTCACCGGCAGACATGCCCTGCAAGGCTGTCTCGTTGCTTTTCTGGGCATACACAGCCGTCATCACAAATACCAAAAGGCTGACAAAAACTATTTTCTTCATAAAAAAGACTTTCTTATTTCACAACACGGGTGCCGAGTGCACCCACATATTCCATTTCCGCGCTATTCTCAATGGTGTCGCTCTTGGCCGAGAGGTTGTCGAGCATGTGGACCAACATGGCCTCCTGCGAACAAGGCAGCACCGGCGAGCCCCATTCCTTCATGCCATGGTGCGACAGCACGATGTGGACGATGCGTTCCACTTCGGCCGTCGGGACCTCGCGGCGTTCCAGTTCTTTCTGCAATGCCACAGCAGAGATGTAGATATGTCCCAGCAGGGAAGATTCCGGCTGCGATTCGCCATCGTACGTATAGGTCTTCACCTTGCCATAGTCGTGGAAGAGGATGGCCAGCGCGCAGTGGTCCACCCGTACCGGATAAGGCATATACGAAGCGATACCCTCCAACATGTGGAGCATCTGGTAGGTGTGGTTCAGCAGACCGCCGCGGAACGCATGGTGAATGCTCGTCGCCGCCGGGTACTGGGCATAGGCGGGATAGAGTTTTTCGGCCACTTCGCCGATCATGCCGCACAGCGGAGACTGGCGGCACATGGACTGCAGGTTGGCAATGGTGGCATCCCACCGCTCGCGACCGATGGGACGAGGCAGCAGGTCGTAGAACGGATGTCCCGGTGCCGCCATGTCGCCCACACGCATGTCGCCCTTGCGTGCCGACCGCTTGCCGTCGTTGTTCTGTATGGAGACGAAAGAGACCAGCTGGCCCACCGCCGGAGGGTTGTCGGGAGCGACATCCCACACCGCCAGCGAGAGTTCCTCCTCAAGGTTGCACACCCGCAGGTTGCAATAGGGCGATCCCATCCGTGTGGTACCGTTATTTCGCGACGTTACAATGTATTCTTCCATAGAAAAGCGCTTTAAATACGACTGCAAAGATACATTTTTTTCCCAACATGGGAAAGCGACGCCGTCAGCGTGTCACATCTGGATGGAGTATTCCCGCTCGACATACTCCTTGTCCGCCTCGTAGCGTGCCTCGTCTTCGTTGATGCAGATAAGCTTGGAATAGTACAGCTTGCCCCCCTTGACATGCACCTTCGAAACGCCTTCGTCGTCGGTAGGGATGCCACCCTCGACAACCACCTTGACCCTGTCGGTACGGACATCGACATACAACAAGCTGCTGCCCGCACGATAGCCCGTCTCGGTAAAGTAGAGCTTGCCCTTTTCGAAGTGATAGAAATCGATGAAGCCCATTTGTGGGAAGGACAAAGACTCAAAGGTCCTCAAGGTGTCCTTCTTCTTGGTCTGCACATTGAAGACAATGAGGTACGTCGTATCAAAGAAATCCTCCATGTCCTCATAACTATCCAACACATTGTTGGCCATATAGAGCTTCTGATGGCCCTTGGCGTCGGTGTAATCGGCCAAGACAACATAGGGTTGGGTGTGGTTGTAATCGGACAATTTGGTTGAAGAATTTCCAGATTGCGGAGCCAATTGGTCGGAAGTGCGCAAGGCGACGACAACGACCGCCAGCAGCAGAAGTGCTGCAATTTTCATGGATTTTTTCATGGTAATAGCGTCATAAATGGGTGTTAATAGCAACCGCAAAAATACAAAAAAATATTGAAAAAAAATATTTTTGGCACATTTATATATTTTGTGTATTTTTGTCGGTTGATTTGCTAGACACAAAAAATAATTAAAATATTGTAATTATGTACACTAAATTCCAACAGCATCTTCAGAAAGAACTGGCAGACATCGAAGCCGCCGGTCTGTACAAACACGAACGCATCATTGAAAGCCCCCAGGGCGCTGAAATCATGGTGAAAGGCAAGAAATGCCTGAACTTCTGCGCCAACAACTACCTGGGACTGGCCGACAATCCCCAACTGATCGAAGCCGCCAAGAAGGGCATGGACGCCCGCGGCTACGGTATGGCCAGCGTCCGTTTCATCTGCGGATGCCAGGATCTCCACAAACAACTTGAGAAGAAAATTGCCGAGTTCTTCGGCACCGAGGACACCATCCTCTACGCTGCCTGCTTCGACGCCAACGGCGGTGTTTTCGAACCCCTGCTGACCGAAGAGGACGCCATCATCAGCGACGCCCTGAACCACGCCTCCATCATCGACGGCGTGCGTCTGTGCAAGGCCCAGCGCTACCGCTATGCCAACGCCGACATGGCCGACTTGGAAGAGCAGCTCAAAGCCGCCCAGAAGAACCGTTTCCGCATCATCGTCACCGACGGTGTCTTCTCGATGGACGGCAACGTCTGCCCGCTGGACAAGATCTATGAACTCGCCAACAAATACGACGCCATGGTGATGGTCGACGAGAGCCACTCGGCAGGCGTGGTCGGCAAGACCGGACGCGGTGTCACCGAGCGTTACAACCTGCGCGGCAAGATTGAGATCCTCACCGGTACGCTGGGCAAGGCCTTCGGCGGTGCCATGGGCGGTTTCACCACCGGCAAGAAAGAAATCATCGACATGCTGCGTCAGCGCAGCCGTCCCTACCTGTTCAGCAACTCGATGGCTCCCGGCCTCGTGGCCGCCGGCATCCGCATGTTCGAGATGATGAGCGAGACCAACGAACTGCAGGACAAGCTGCATGAGAACACCGACTACTTCCTGCGCCGCATGAAGGAAGAGGGCTTCGACTGCAAGCCCAGCGAGAGCGCCATCTGCGCCGTGATGATTTACGACGCCGCCAAGAGCCAGCAGTATGCCGCCAAGATGCAGGAAGAAGGCATCTTCGTCACCGGCTTCTACTATCCTGTCGTACCGAAAGGCCAGGCCCGTATCCGCGTCCAGATCAGCGCCGCCCACGAGCATGAGCACCTCGACAAATGCATCGAAGCCTTCAAGAAAGTACGTAAAGAGATTGAAGGATGAAACAGTCGCGCTTCTACCTCATCGTCACCGCGCTGATGCTCGTCGTTCTGGGAGTTGTCTGCCTTGTCAACCCCAAAGAATGCTTTGAAACGATGGCATGGCTGGTGGGTGTGCTCATGCTGGTAGCCGGATGCACCACGCTCCTCTTCAGCCTGAAGGCCCGCAATGTGCTGCCCAACAGCAGCACCACCATCTTCCTGGGCATCTTCCAGCTCTTCATCGGACTGATGTTTATGGGCAACAGCCTGCTGGCTGCCACCACGCTCATCGTGCTTTTCTCGGTGTGGGTCATGTTTGAGGGCGTCTCGCTCTCCGTGCTGGCCTTCGACTACAAGAAAGCCGGTTTCGCCTACTGGTGGACAATGCTGCTGCTCGGCGTGTGCAGCATTGTGCTGGGATTCCTGGCCATGCGCAACCCCGACACTACCAGCGCAATCTTCGGCATCCTGCTGGGACTGGGCATCCTGTCCAACGGCATTATCCGTATCGTGGCTTTCTGTGCGCTGAAACGCATCGAGAACCGTCTGCGCGACCTGCGCGACAGTGCCACTGCCATCAATATCGACGACAAGCAGTAGGACTGGGCGTAGATTGTCCACACGACTTTGACTTTTGCGAAACGGAAGGAAAAATCCTTCCGTTTCGCGTTTTTATAGGGGGAGAAAGGAATGGCCCTCAAGGTCTCCAGTCAACTTAGAGTCTTAGCATTAAAACACTCTCGGGGGTCAGGATACATCGCTTGTGGTGGATTTTTTGGGGGATGGCATACTATTTTTACATTTTTTTTGTTTAAAGGGATAGAAGCGGCTTTTGCGGTTTGACGCTTCCGCTTCCGCCGAGATCCTTTTTTTGCGCCCGCCATCGGGCCTAACTCCAAACAAGACAGACGACCATGATTTCGCAGAAACAGAAAATGAAAATGCAGCAGAAACTGACGCCCCAGCAACTAATGCTGATGCGGCTGCTGCAACTGCCTGTCACCCAACTGGAACAGAAAATCAAAGAAGAGGTGGAGAAGAACCCACTGCTCGATGTGGAGACCTCTGCCGACGACAACTATACGGCCGACACCAACGACGACATCACCGACACCAACGACAGCGCGGCCGATGACGACTTCCACGGCATCGACATGGACGACTACTACGATGACGACTACAGCTACCGCGAACGGCTGGAGCGCGACTACAACCGCGAAGAACGCCGGTTCGAGGTCTCCGAGTCGGAGTCGTTCACCGAGTCGCTGATACGCCAACTGGAACTGCGCAACCTCAACGACCGCCAACGCCGCATTGCCATGGAAATCATCGGCAGCATCGACGGCACCGGCTATTTGGGACGCGACATACAGCTGATAGCCAACGACCTGGCATTCCGCTACGATATGGATGTCACCGACGAGGAGCTGGAGGAGGTGCTGCACGACATACAGCAGTTCGACCCGGCCGGCGTAGGCGCCTCGAACCTGCAAGAATGCCTGTCGCTGCAGCTGCACCGCATCGAAAACCCCGACGAACGCACCCTTCAGGCCACGCTGGTGGTCGACAAATACTTCAACCAACTCAGCAGCAAGCACTACACCGCCCTGAAGAACCTGCTGAAGATAGACGACACCGCCCTGCGCGAAGTGCTTTCGGTCATCCGCCGGCTGAACCCCAAGCCCGGCTGGGGTCGCGAAGAGGAACGCCACGGCGCCCCCTACATCATCCCCGATTTTATCGTGGTGCGCGACGGCGACCGACTCAGCTTCAGCCTCAGCGACCGCAACCGTCCCAAACTGCGCATGAACAGCGAATACACCGAGATGCTGCAACAACTGTCGCAGCAAACCCGCCTGAACAGCAGCGACCGCGAAACCCTACAATTCATCAAAAGCAAGAGCGACGACGCCCAGTGGCTCATCGACACCCTGCAACAACGTGAGGTGACGCTCAGCAACACCATGAGCGCCATTGTGGACTACCAGCGGGACTATTTCATGAGCGGCGACACCGCCGACCTGCGTCCCATGCGGCTCAAGGACATCGCCGCCAAGACAGGCTACGACGAGTCGACCATCTCGCGCGTCGCCAATGAGAAATACGTGCAGACCGACTTCGGCACCTTCCTGCTCAAAGAGCTCTTTTCGAAAGCCGTGGTCACCGACGAAGGCGAAGTGCTGGCCGTAGAGCACATCAAAGAAGCGCTGCAACAAGCCATCGACAACGAAGACAAACGCACCCCGCTGACCGACGAGGCGTTGACACAACAGCTGCAGGCTCAAGGCTTCAAGCTGTCGCGCCGCACGGTGACGAAATACCGCGAAAGCATGGACATCCCCGTCGGACGTCTGCGCAAAGAGGTGAAAGGAGACGACTGATGCGGAAGGACCACAGACACCCCAAGGCCCATGTGCTGCTGATGCTGCTGCTATCGGCCGTAGCCCTGCATGCCCAGCAGAACAACGCCAAGAAAGAGCCCCAATTCTACGAAGGCGACGGCTCGGAGGTGTTGCTGTGGAAACTGTTCTACCACGACAACCTGTCGGGCTCGGCGGTGAAGCTGCGACAGCTATCCATGGACTCGCTGCCCGACGAGGTGAACCTGCGCCTCATCAAAGACAGCAGCGAATTCTGTTTTCCGATGAAGAATATCCGCACATCGCCCTACGGCTGGCGTGCCTCGTTCAACCGGGCCCACCGCGGCGTAGACATCCTGCTGCGCACCGGCGACCCAGTGCGGGCCTGCTTTCCCGGAGTGGTACGCATAGCACGCACCATGGGCGGCTACGGCAATGTTGTCGTGCTGCGCCACGAAAACGGACTGGAGACCGTCTACGGGCACATGTCGAAGATACTTGTCAAGCCCCGCCAGATTGTGAAAGCCGGCGACGTTCTAGGACTGGGCGGCAGCACCGGCAACTCCACCGGGCCCCACCTCCACTTCGAAGTGCGCTTCCAATATGAGCCCTTCGACCCCGAATGGCTGCTCGACTTCAACAACTACACCCTCCGCACCCGACGGCTGCATCTCGACAAGACCTACTTCGGCATCAGCATCCCCAAAGGCAACAAGCCTCCCGTCTTCAAGGCCGACAAGAGCATCATCAAGGAGCGCCCGATGCGCACCAAACCCAAGGAGGTGTACCACACAGCCAAACGCGGCGAATCGCTCGACCTTATCGCCATGCAGCACAGCACCACCGCAGAAGAGCTACGCCGGCTGAACCCCGACTTGAAAAAGGTGAAAGAAGGGATGAAGATAAGGGTGCGATGACAACTGACATAATATAATAAAGATACAATTATAAAAACATGAAGAAAACGAATCTTTCCGAACATAATGCCGCCGAGGTACCTTCAGGCAAAGGCTTCCGCATCGGCATCGTCGCTGCCGAATGGAACAGCGAAATCACGCACCCGATGGCGCAGGGCGCCTACGACACCCTCATGCAGTACGGCGTGACGGCCGACGACATCCGCGTGGTGCATGTGCCAGGTAGCTACGAACTGACCACCGCCGCCGACCTGATGCTGCGCAACGACAGCCACCTGGACGCCGTGATATGCATCGGCTGCGTCATTCAAGGCGAGACCCGCCACTTCGACTTCATCTGCGAAGCCGTATCGCAAGGGCTCACCAACGTGTCGCTGAAACACGAGAAACCCGTCATCTTCAGCCTGCTCACCACCAACGACATGCAACAAGCCCAGGACCGCAGCGGCGGCAAGCACGGCAACAAAGGCATCGAAGGCGCCGTCACGGCACTGAAGATGGTACAACTGCAACACGATTTGGAACACAACAAACAATAGCGCATGAGCCGACGTATCGTATTCATGGGCACGCCCGACTTCGCCGTGTCGTCACTTGACGCCATCGTACGCAACGGCTACGATGTGGCCGCCGTCGTCACCGTCCCCGACCGTCCCACCGGACGCGGACAGAAAATCACCATCTCGCCCGTCAAAGCCTATGCCCAGCAGCACCAACTGCCCCTGCTGCAACCCGAGAAGCTGCGCAACCCCGAATTTCTGGAGCAGCTGCAGGCGCTGAAGGCCGACCTCTTCGTGGTTGTCGCCTTCCGCATGCTGCCCCGTGAAGTGTGGGCCATGCCCCCCATGGGCACCTTCAACCTCCACGCCTCGCTGCTGCCCCAATACCGCGGAGCAGCCCCCATCAACTGGGCCATCATCAACGGCGAAAGCAAGAGCGGCGTGACCACCTTCCTGCTCAACGAACGCATAGACGAAGGACAGCTGCTGCTGCAACGTGAAACCCCCATCAGCGACGACGACACCGCCGAAACCCTCCACGACCGGCTGGCCGCCATGGGCAGCGAACTGGTGGTGGAGACCCTCGACAAACTCTTTGACGGCAGCATCCAACCCCAGCCCCAAAGCAGTCAGGCGACGCTCAAGCCAGCACCCAAGATCTTCAAACAAGACTGCGCCATCGACTGGCGCCAAAACGGCCAAGCCATCCACAACTTTGTCCGCGGACTCTCCCCCTACCCCGCCGCCACCGCCACCATGAGCGACAGCAAAGGTGCTGAAATCTACATGAAAATCTACCAAACCCACTTCGAATCCGACGGAAACAGCACCATAGGAACCATTTATACCGACAAAAAAAAGTGGCTAAAAATCGGTGTAAAAGACGGATTTGTCGAGATTTTGAGCCTACAAATCAGCGGAAAAAAGAAAATTTCAATTGATGAATTTTTAAGAGGTTACGATGTATCAAACTGGAAACTAATGTTTTAGATTATTTCTTAAAAATATTATCAAAAAAAGTTTGAAAAAAAAATTGCATATTTAAAAATTCTGTATAAATTTGCATCGTAAATTGATTGTTTAACCCTTAAAATCTTCAAAATGAACAAGACTGAATTAATTGCAGCTGTAGCTAAGAAAGCCGGCATGACCAAGGTAGATGCAGCCAAGGCATTCAACGCACTCACCGAAGTCACCAAAGAGACCCTGAAGGGTGGTGACAAGATTGCTCTGATCGGATTTGGTACATTTGCCATGCAGAACAGACCTGCTCGCAAAGGCAAAAATCCGCGCACCGGCAAAGCTATCAAGATTCCCGCAAAGAAAGTTTTGAAATTCAAAGCTAGCAAAAAATTCTAAGGAATTTCAGGAATTAAAAAAAACATCCTCAAATTTTTTGAGGATGTTTTTTTTATGGGGGTGGACGATTGGCACTTGCCTATGGGAGATGCTCCTTAAAGGCCCTAGCGCCACCATCAATCTTTAGATATTGTCTATTACAATCGAACTCGGGTTTAGAGGATATTGCCCAGTTGCTCTTTGATTTTTTCCAGTTCGTCTTTCATGGCCACCACGAGACGTTGGATTTCCACGTGGTTGGCTTTGGAGCCGGTGGTATTGATTTCACGTCCCATTTCCTGGGCGATGAAGTTCAACTTCTTGCCGCTCCCCTCTTCGTGCTCCATGACGTCGCGGAAGTAGTCGATATGTTTGGCCAGACGCACCTTTTCCTCGGTGATGTCCAGTTTTTCGAGATAATAGATCAGTTCCTGTTCGAAGCGGTTCTCGTCGACATCCTTGATAGCCGCATCGTTGAAATAGCTGCGGATACGTTCCTTGGCGGTGGTGATACGTTCGGCCTCGTAGGCAGGAATCTGCGCCAAGCAGTCGGCTATCTTATCCAGATGTTTCTCGAAATCCGCCTTCAGAATCATGCCCTCATGCAGGCGAGTGCTATCCACATCGTCGACAGCCTCCTCGACAGCCTGAGCCAGCTGCTGGCACGCCTCCTCGTCCAAGGTGTCGTCTTCGTGGCTGACCCACACATCGTCCTGACGAAGGACGACGCTGAGCAGTGCCGTGTTGTCGAACGATTCGCCCAAGGAAGCACTCAGCGATTTGAGTTCCTGATAGCGGCTCTTGGCAAGCTCATTGTTCAGCTGCAGTGAATGATCGTTGGAGTTCTCCTCGGAGAGGATGCAGTCCACCTTGCCACGTTCCAGGCGGTTCAACTGGCTGCGGATGGACAGTTCGCGTTCCCTGAGGCTGGTAGGCAGTTTCACATTAGCATCCAAGACTTTGCTGTTCAGTGTCTTGATTTCGATGGTTATTTTCTTTTCGTTGATGATGCATTGCTTCTTGGCGAAGCCAGTCATTGATTTCATTGGTCTGTATTGGTTAAAATCATCGTTTTTTTTCAGTCCTCGGGCTGGTACAAGAGCGACTTGAACCGGTCCGTCATAAAGATTTTGTTTTCGCCATTCTCGTTGAAGATGAAGCACACCGTCTGTGCGCCGTTGTCGTCCGGGTGGCTGGCGATAAAACTGCGGGCCCTGTCGAGGCCCATCACCATAAATGCCGTAGCCAGAGCGTCGGCACGCCAGGCGCAGCTGTCGACCACGGAGACGCTGAGCAAGGTATGCGTCACCGGGCGACCCGTACGCGGGTCGATGGTGTGGGAATAGCGGGCGCCGTCCTTTTCGTAGTATTTTCTATAGTTGCCCGAAGTGACCACCGACTGGTCGAGCAGTTTGATGCGTGTTTCGACGACAGGATTGGCGTATTTGTTTTCCGACGGGCGTTCGACACCCACCACCCAGTTCTGACCGTCCGGTTTGCAGCCGCGGGCATACACCTCGCCGCCGATATCGACCAGGTACCGGCTGATGCCCTGCTGTTCGAGGAACTGGCACACCCTGTCGGTAGCGTAGCCCTGTGCGATGGCGTTGAAGTCGATAGCCGTTTCGGGAGAAGCCTTGCGCACCACAAGCGAGCCGTCATCGCGCTGCACCAGTTCCGGCTGCACGCCACAGAAATGACGCAAGCTGTCGATGAGCGCATCGGTGATATCGGCACGGTTGGCGAAACCGAAGCCCCAAGCGTTGACCAGTTTGCCGACGGTGCAGTCGAAGCAGCCCTCGGTGTAAGCGTTCATCTCCACCGAGTGGCGCAGCAGCGTGGCGAAGAGGTCGTTGACAACACTGTCGCGGTTGTCGTTGACGCGTCGCAGGAGCGAGTTGTCCACCCAGAGGGAAGCCGTCAGGTCGAAATCGTCGAGCAGCGAATCGATAGCCGGCTGCAGGTTGCGCTGAAGGCTGTCGTAATAGATGACGCTGTAGAAGGTGCCCTGAGCCTTTCCGCTCAATTCGATGCGGTTTGAGCCACCATTGGTTTGGCCACCGTTGCAGGCCGACAGCAGCATGGCGGCAAGCGCCAGAAGCGCTGTTGCGAGAGCGGACATGCGGCGTCCGCGCCCCATGATGGCAAAAGGAGAGGGGAAAGAAGTCACACTATACATAGCGGATACTGTCGAGGGGTCAAATAAAAAAGCGTCCGGACGAGCCGAACGCTTTATCGTTATATCTTATCAAGAATTATTTCGAGAGGATGACCGTGCGGGTAGCGACGTTGCCGTTGCCCAAATCCACGCGGACGATGTAGGTGCCGTTGAGCAAGCCACGCATATCGATGCTGGTAGCGTTGTCGGCGCGCAGGACCTGCTGGCCGTTGACGTTGAAGACGCAGATGCTCTTCACCTCTTCGGCGCTCTTGACGTTGATGATAGCGGTGGTGGGGTTAGGATAGATGCTCAGCTGGTCGTTGTCGACGCCGTTGATACCCACGTTAGCCATGATGGTAGCGTAAGCGGTATGGGAGCAGCCCGTGGAGGTGTTGGTACCGGTCAGGGAGACATCGGTGTTTTCGTTGACCTGTTCGAGGGTGATGCTCGTTTCGGTGCTGTTGTTGAACCATTTGTAGTTGACCTGCTGGTCGCAGTTAGCGTAGAGGGTAGCGCTGGAGCCCGGAGTCACACGGAGGTCGCCGCTGATGCTCACATAGGGCGATTTGTTGATGGTGAGGTGCATGTAGTAGAGGCTGTCGCAGCCGTTGACAGACTTAGGAGCCTTGACGGTGTCGATGATGCTCGAAGTCCAGTTGTAGACGGTATCGTTGATAGTGATGGAGAAGACGTCGCAGGTTTTCTCGGTGATAACGATTTCCTTCTTATTTTTGATATTGAAGTGGAAGTTGATGACGCTGTCGTAGCACTTGTCGAGGCTGCGGGGGTGGAAGATGTTACGGAGATCGACGGTGGAGGTGTCGAAGCCATCGTAAGCGGTGGTGAATTCGGTGCCATCCTGGTTGATGTCGATATAAGCCTTGTTATTGTTGCTGGGGAAGCGGAAGGAGTTGTTGAATCTGAAGCGATAGTTGTCGCAAGCGGAGATGACCGAGTCCTTGACGCGGGGAGCGCCGGTGGAGACGATGGTCAGGTCGAGGGAGAGGATGGAGTCGCATTCAGGGTTTGTCTGGTCGGTGACGTTGTAGACGCCCGATGCGGTGTATTTGGTTCCCTTCCAGGTGAAGTCGCTGCAAGCCACCTTGGTGTATTCGCGGAAGGCGGAGTCGGCGAGGACGAGGTTGATGGTGACGGTGCTGTCGCAGCCGTTGACAGACTGGAAAGTCTGGGTTTGGACACCTTCGTCGCTCTGGTGGTAAACGGTGTTACCCCAAGTGAAGGAGCAACCGCCGTGGGTCAGACCCGGGACCACGATATTGTAGGCCGGGTTGATGGTCAGGTCGAGGATGTAGAGGGTGTCTCCAGAGATGTGGGTGTATGCTCCTGTTGTGGTATATGTTTGCCCGTTGACATTCCATGTGTAAGTCTCACATGCGCTGACAGTGGTGTCAACATGGACTGCAGATTTGGGCTGTGCATTCATTGCGAAAGGCATAATCAATGCAGCCACTAAAAGAAAGAATACTCTTTTTTTCATCTTGTAGATTGGATTAATATTGTTATACTACTTATTTATTATTTTCTTTAAATCACTGTCGTTAAAATGGATAAGGGACAATTATCCACTTTGTCGGACAAATTATCAACATGCAAAGATAGTAATTTTTTTGATAGTGATGAACTTTTTTTTAATTTTCGTCTTTCCTGACGAGGAGCGCCACGTTCTCCACATGCTGGGTATGGGGGAACATATCGACCGGTTGGAGCGCAGCGACGGCATAGTGAGAGGACAGCAAATCCAAGTCGCGTGCCTGGGTTGCCGGGTTGCAGCTGACGTAGACGATACGCTGGGGAGCCACGTCGAGCAGCTGTTGCACCACTTTTTCGTGCATGCCTGCGCGCGGCGGGTCGGTGATGACCACGTCGGGTCTCCCCTGCCGGGCGATGAAATCTTCGGTGAACACCTTTGCCATATCGCCAGCGAAAAATTCACAATTGGACAAGCCGTTGCAAGCCGCATTCTCCTTAGCGTCGGCGATGGCATCCTCGACGTATTCGATACCCACCACCTTACGGCAACGGTCGGCGACGAACTGTGCGATGGTGCCCGTTCCCGTATAGAGGTCGTAGACCGTTTCGGAGCCCTTCAAGTCGGCAAATTCGGCCACGAAGCTGTAGAGTCGGAAGGCCTGTTCCGAGTTGGTCTGATAGAACGACTTGGGATGGATGCGGAAGCGGAGCGGGTTGCCGCCGCCGAACCGCGGCATGGACTCGGTGATGAAAGGCGAGCCATGGTAGCAATGCACCTCCAGATCGCTGTAGGAATCGTTCATTTTGCCATTGATGATATAGAGCAGGGAAGAGATTTCCGGGAAGAGATTTTTCAGGTGGTCGAGGAGCGGGAAGAGCCATTCGGGGCGTTCTTCGGCGACGATGACGACGACCATCCATTCGCCCGTACTGGTGCAACGGATGACGATGTTGCGCAGGAATCCCGTATGGTTGCGGATATCGTAGAGCGGCAGTCCGTTGGCGAAAGCGAAGTCGCGCACAGCCAGACGGATTTTGTTGGACGGTTCGCGTTGCAAGGCGCAGTGGTCGATAGGGATTGCCTTGTCGAACACCGTCGGTGCATGGAAGCCCACGGCGCCCGGGTCGTCGGCAGGGATTTCCTCGTCGCCGTTGCGCCAGCGTTTGGTGCTGCAGGTGAACTCCAGCTTGTTGCGGTAATAGTAGATATTCTCGGAGCCGCAGATGGGGCGCATGCTTGAGGTGTCGACATGGCCCAAGCGTTCGAGGTTGTCGCGCACCTGCTGCTGTTTGTATTTCAGTTGTGCGTCGTACTGCAAAGTCTGCCACTTGCACCCCCCGCAGACGCCGAAATGCGGGCAAGCCGTCGGGACGCGCAGAGCGGAAGGCTGCTTGAGGGCGAGCATGCGGCCCTCGGCGTAGTTCTTTTTCTTCTTGATGATTTTCAGGTCAATCACATCGCCCGGCACCACAAAGGGCACAAATATCACCATGCCTTCGTGCTTGACGATGGCCATGCCTTCGGCGCCCGCATCGGTCACCGACACGTCGTTCAATATGATTTCCTGTTTTGTTTTGCTCATTTTCAAGGGTTGGATTTTTTAAGAAACTGACGGGTAACAAGCTGAAACGATGAATGAATCGAGCAGTGCGACGTCGAGACGCCAATGACAGCCGTTTTTGGCGGTTCCACATCTTGTGTGCGGCCATATACAGCGTCGGCACATAGCAGTTTCAGCCCATTAGCGATGATACTTGACAAGAGAGAGGGGGGGGAGGCATAAAAAAAAGAAGTATTGACCACAATACTTCTTCCTCTCATAGCAATCAGGCTGCGGCCTATCGGCACAACCGGCACGATTAGCGTTCGTCGGAGACGGTGAGTTTTTTTCTGCCTTTTCTGCGGCGGGCGGCAAGAACTTTTCTGCCATTTGCCGTAGACATTCTCTGACGGAAACCGTGCTTATTTGCTCTTTTTCTGCGTGATGGTTGGAATGTTCTCTTCATTTTTACTCAAATTTGGAAGTGCAAAAGTACACAAAAAAAATGAAACGGCAGTAAAAAATGTTCAAAACTTTCAAAATAATATTATAATCAACTGGAATTGTGCATTATAAAAAATATTCACATTGTTTGTTTTTCCATGTCGAAAAAAGTCTGTACATTTGCATTTTCAAATAATGGACTCGAAAATTGCAAAATGATGGATAAATCAGCATTTAATGTCAAGTTGTCGAATCTCTGTCGTTACTCCATGATAGACAAGTCGGAAATACAACAAGAGAAAAACCGATATCCCTACTGCTCGCTGTTGCAGGTCATGGACATATTGAGCGACAAGGCCACGGGCACGTCGCAATGGGAGGAGCATTTTCTGCCGCGCGTGACGTTGTATTTGCCGGACGATGCCAAGCTGCGCAGTTATCTGGAGCAGGTCACGCTGACGGAGATACAGACGCCGGCCGACCTGAAGGCCAAGCAGGAGGTGGAGCAGGCGAAGAAGCAGGAATACAATGCCACAGAGCCGGAGGCCTTCGACATCATGAAGGAGATCAACGCCTACCAGGAAGTCTCGTTCAAGACGGCTCCGAAGAGTGTGATCCTGTCCAAATTTCTGGAAACGGGCAATTACAAACCCGAAGAATTGGGTGACAGCGACAATGTGCCCATCGAAGTTTTGGGCAAAAAAAGCATCCAAGCCGACGACTCGTTAGACACTGAAACTCTAGCAGTTGTGCTTGAAAAGCAAGGCAAATGGGACAAAGCCATAGCCGTATATGAAAAATTAATTGTAAAATATCCCGAAAAAAGTAGTACTTTTGCACTCCGAATTTCGGAACTGAAACTCAAAATCGAAAATAATAAAATCAAATAACCATGTACAATTTTATCGTAATTCTGATCCTGATTGTCAGCGTGCTTTTGGCTATCGTAGTATTGGTGCAGAACTCCAAGGGAGGCGGACTTGCCGCGAATTTTTCGGCTCCGAACCAAATTATGGGTGTTCGCAAGACCACCGATTTTCTGGAGAAAGCCACATGGACCCTTGCTGCCGCACTGATCGTGCTGAGTTTGATTGCCACCATATCGATTCATTCCGGCAAGAAAGAGGTGACCCAACGCAATGTGGTCAACGCTGAGCAAGTCGACCAGACCTCGTCAGCTGCGAACGCTATGCAAAGTGCCAACCAAGCGCAGCCCGAAGCAGCACCGCAACAGTAAGTGCTGACCGGACTAAGAACAATAGAGAGATTTGCCCGTCCGGCAAGTCTCTTTTTTTTTGAGGCATCCGAACGTGAAGCCACAGAATTGTTTCAAGGGTTCCAAAACACTCAAGGCTTTGAAGGTTGCAGGGCTTTAGGAATTTAAGGACTCTGAAGGTTTAAAAGGCTTTGAGAGTTCTAGGAATTTAAGGGCCCCAGAGGTTCTGAAAGTTTAAAAGTCTATAAGGACCCTGCCGGATTCAGAGACTTTAAGGACTGAAGCAAGAAAGACATTTTGGCTCCATTTTACGGGAGGATGTGTTACCGTGGCGAGATTTAGATTCAGACATTCACTATGACAAGCGCAGAGAGGCTCATCTTCAGGTTTTTTCCGCACCAGCCCACAGAGGGACAGCGGAAGGCGTGCGAAGCCGTTGTGCGGTTTCTGTACGATACCGATCCGCATGCCGCCTTCCTGTTGCGCGGTTATGCCGGCACGGGCAAGACCTCGCTAGTAGCCGCATTGATACAAGCGGCGCCGCAGATGCGCATCAAGACGGTGCTGCTGGCACCGACGGGACGAGCCGCCAAGGTGCTGTCGGGCTATGCCCACAAGCAAGCCTACACCATCCACAAGAAGATCTACACCACGGTGACGGACGGCAACGGCGCGATACGCTGTGTGCGTGCGCAGAACAAGCATGCCTACACGCTGTTCATTGTCGACGAAGCCTCGATGATTGGGGCCACCGCCGACGACAGCAGCCTGATAGGACGACGGTCGCTGTTGGAGGACCTGATAGACTATGTAAAGGACGGATCGCACTGCAGGCTGATGCTGATAGGCGATGCGGCGCAGCTGCCGCCCGTAGGCTCGACGGAGAGTCCGGCGCTGTCGGCACAATATCTGGAGCACATGGGAGATTTGCAGGTGCATGAAGCCTCGCTGACCGAGGTTGTGCGTCAGGAGCAGGAGTCCGGCATACTGAGCACCGCCACCGCCATACGACGCCAGATAGCCGAATTGGACAATCGCGACGAAGTAGCCACTCCCCTCTTCCACCTGGAGGGGCTGACCGACGTGGTGCGGCTGCACGGCAGCGAACTGGAGGAGACGCTGAACAAGGAATACGACGCCGACTCGATAGACAGCACCGTCTTTGTGTGCCGCAGCAACAAACGCGCCAACGCCTACAACCAAGCCATCCGCAACCGCGTGCTGTTCCGCGACGACGAGATAGGCACAGGCGACTACCTGATGGTGGTGAAGAACAACTACCACTGGCTTGAGGACGATTCCGGCATAGGTTTTATCGCCAACGGAGACATCGTGGAGGTGCTGTCCGCGCGGCACTACGAAGAGCTTTACGGATTTCATTTTGTCGATGTGACACTGCGATTCATCGACTACCCCGATGCGCCGACGCTGGACTGCAAGCTGTTGCTGGAGACGCTCCATTCGGAGTCGCCGTCGCTGACGCGCGAGGAGTCGCAACAGCTGTTCAACAATGTGATGGAAGACTACGCCGACTTGGCGACGAAAGCCGAGCGGCTCAATGCGGTGCGCGCCAACCCCTACTACAACGCGCTGCAGGTGAAATTCGCCTATGCGCTGACGTGCCACAAGACGCAAGGCGGGCAGTGGCCTGTGGTGTTTATCGAGCAAGGCTACCTGACGGAAGACATGGTCAACAGGGACTTTCTGAGGTGGCTATATACGGCGCTGACGCGTGCCACCAAGAAGATCTATCTGCTGAATTTTGAGGAGCGATTTTTCGAGCCAGGGGAATAGTTGGAATCAGGATTCCCGGTCGGACTTCCAGTCGCAAGAATCGTCAGAATCGCAAAGTTTTTATGGGCTTAATTCGATATAGAGCCTTATAGGTATTATAGGTTCTCGAAGGGCTTATATGACCTTAATAAGTATAATTAATTCCTTAATATAGCTTTTAGGAGGGGGTAGCGTCAATGGGAGATAAAGGTTGGTTTGAATGGGAATAATGCAATAAAAAAAGGCATCCACGAGGGATGCCTTTTTTATTGAGGTTTGCTAAAAGGATTAGCGAACGATCAGTTTTTCAACCTTGCTGAACTTGTCGTTGGAGATGCGAACGAAGTAAGCACCCTTAGCCAAGTTGGAGACGTTGATGTTGGTACCGTTCTCAGCGTTGAACGTGGAGGTGGTGATGACGCGGCCGCTCATGTCGATGAGGGACATGTTGACGTTGCCAGAGACACCCTTCATGGAGACGTTGACGTTGGAGGTAGCCGGGTTGGGCTGGAGTTTCATAGAGACACCAGTAGCGGCATCGATACCGACGTGGAGTTTGAAGCTGCAACGGAAGGTGTGAGCAGCCTGGACATTCTCGAGTTCGACGTAGCCGTAACCTTCGGCGGCATCCCACTCGTAATCGGTGGTTTCAACGCCATCGATCCAGATCTTGTCGATTTCGTAACCCTCGGAAGGATAGATGTAAGCACCAACGGAACCGCCCTGAGCGACGCTATCGGTGAGACCGCAGAGAGACTCGTTACGGCCGTTTGCGAAGTAACCGAGTTCTTCGTCATCGCACTCGAAGGTGACAGCGAAGTGAGGAACATAGAAGCTAGGACCAACGATCATACGAATCATAGGATATTCGTCGACGGGGAAGATAGCATAACCCTGTTCGAAGGGGCACCAAGTCAAAGTGGAGTAGAAGTTGTCAACGGTAAGGACATTGCCGTAGGACTGCATACCGCTCTCATTGTAGTAGTAGTGCCAGTTGCCATCGGGATCGTAGTAACCATTGGTGGAGGAAGCAACAGCGAAGTTACCTTCCTGAGCCAGACGGTAACCGATACGGTAGCTGGAGGAGGGGAGCAGATCAGGCTGTTCGGGGAAGGGGATGAAGACGGTGGGATAATCATCGCCAGGAGTCATGTAGGTCATGTATTCGAAGTCATCGGTAGAGGAGATGAGGTCGTTAGCGGTGACGGTGTAGGTGCTAGCACCAGTGTTCATATAGTAGAAAGAGAGGCCGCCATCTTCAGCGTCGATACTGTCGCGGAAGAGGTAGGGGATCAGCTGAGCACCAGGAGAGGTGAGGCCGTCCTGAGTAGCAGCAACCATTTCGACGCCGAGGACTTTCCAGCCCTGGGGAACCTCGCTGCCGGTGATGTAGGAGACGAATGCGCCGTAGCCAGCCTCATCCCAATGGGTATCTTCGTAGCTGTCAGACCAGATGTAGCCACCATTCTGACCTTCGCGGATAGCGCCGGGGGTGAAGTAGGAGTTTCTGCTGACGAGGGAGTTGTCGCGAGCCCAAACACCTTTACCATTGTGGTAGGAAGCATCGAAGTTGACCTCGAAGCGGAGGGTGTCGAGGGTGAGGGAATCCCAGACGTGAGTCATGGTGGAGGTAGTGATATCGGTGAAGAAGTGACCAACGCCGACGTTGGCGGTGGGCAGGTAACCAACATGGTTAGCATCGGGGGTACCGGTGAAGCCGAGACCATTGTTATCAGAGGTCACATCGTACCAGCCCATGGGGTCGATAACGATAGCGGAAGAACCTTCAGGGTTAGAAGCGATGGTACCAGCGTTCTGGGAGACATAGGTGAGAGTGTCGTTAGAACCTTCCATCCAACCGCGAACAAGAGCAGTGACGTTGTTCTGAGCATTCAGACCGTCGTTGACGAAAGAAGCGCGATAGGTGAGGGGGAGGTTGAGGCCCTGGGGCAGCTGATGGTAGAAACCTTCGAAGTGTTCGTTGGATTTCATGGTCAGACGGCTAGCGGGGGCAGCGGAGACGGTGAGGTCGTCGATGTACCACCAGTAACCGTAAACACCACCGTTGTTGCTGGAGCTGGTCCAACGGATACGGAGGTAGAGGTTAGCCTGGTTACCGCAAGCAGCGGGGAGGGTAACACGTTTGAAGCCGCGAGTAGCGTCGTTCGAACCAAGGTCGACGTTGCGGACGTTGATTTCGAAAGCGTTCCAAGTGGTACCGTCGGTGCTATAGTCGATGAAGCACTGGTCGGCGTTGAATTTCCGGTAGTACTGATAGAAGCGGACATCGACGAGGTTGCAACCCACAGTGCTGATAGCGGGGAAAGCCATGAAAGCGTCGAAAGCGCCAGTAGCGCCAGTAGCGTACTGGTCAACCATAGTCATGAGCATGAAGCCATTGTTGGGGGTCGAGGAATAGAAATAAGCGGCACGGTTGAACCAAGAACCATCCTGTCTCTGCTGAATCAGAGTGGGATAGTGACCGGTCTGCTGCATCTGCATGCAGTAAGCCATGGAGGTGTCGGCCCACTGCTGCCAAGTGGAGTGGTACTCCGTCTGGGCGTGGATAGGAGCATTGGTACCACCGATGAGCTGGTTGGCGGCGGTGATGACGCCTCTGGTGATGGAGGTAGCGTCACTAAAGTCGTTGGTGTAGAGTTCACCGTCTTTAGTGAAGATGGAGCCATTGAAGCCAGCTTTCTGTCCGACATGAACAGAGGGTTTAACTGCAACGGCGCGCTGATCCTGAGCTTTGATAGCTCGGGCAGTGTTCTTCGTCTGAGCGAAACCGAAGGTAGCGCAGAGGGCGAAGGCAAGAACCATTAATGTTTTTTTCATTGTAATTGAATTTTGATTAATAAAAAATTTTCGTTCACAATAATTCACAAAACCCTAAAATACAAGGCACAAAGTACCATATTGAAGAGGTTCTGCATGGTTATTAATTGGATGCAAATATAGAACATTTTCTATTACTGACAAAATATTTCGTCTATTTTTTATTTTTTTTAGAAATTGGACATACTAAAGAGCCGAGTTGCGAGTTAAAAGAAATTAAAAAAGTAAAAAGGGGTAATAGTCCCAAGAGAAAACGCGAAACATAAATAATAATGATACATAGAAATATAATATACCGGATGCCGACGGTTGTGGTAGCGGTAGTGCTATGGGTGGTAGCAGGGCTAGCCGCCGCCAGTTGTGGCGGCAGCAAGTCTGCCGCCGGCGCAGGCGACGGACGTTACCAGCGAGCCCCCATGGTGGAGACCACGGAGGAGGCGCTGAAGACGGAGGTCCAGATGATCCATGCCAAGATGAGCCAGGAGGTCGGCCGGAGTGCGGAGGCGCAAGCCCAGTACCGGGCCATAGTGCAGCAGCATCCGAACCACGCAGCCGCGTTGTACGAGCTGAGTCGCATCATGGAGGCGGAGAACCGGCTAGACAGTGCGATACACTATGCCGAGCGCGCCGCCGCCAACGGTCGCGACGTGGTGTGGTACCAGCTGCAGCTGGCCTCGTTGTACCGCAATGCGCAGGACGCCGACAAGTGCGTCAAGCAATGGGAGATGATTGTGAAGCGGTGGCCCGACAACCTGAACTATTACTACGAGCTTTCGAACGCCTATCTGCGGAAGGAAGACCTCAAAGGCGCCATAGAAGTGCTGAACCGAGTGGAGAAGCGCGTAGGAATCAGCGAGGAAGTGACGATGCAGAAAGCCAAGCTATGGCGAGCCGCAGGACGTGAAGACAAGGTATTGGAAGAGATAGCGGCGCTGAGCGAAGCCATGCCGCAGGAGAGCCAATACAACATCATGCTAGCAGACAGCTACATGAAGAACAAGGACTACGCCAAGGCGTTGGCCTACTACAACCGCGCCCTGGAGCACAACCCCAACGACCCCTACGCCCACATAGCCCTGGCGGAATACTACAAGAGCAAAGGTCAGGCCCGCAAAGCCTACGAAGAGCTGAAGTCCGCCTTCAGCAGCGCGGAACTGACGACGACCAACAAGATACAGACCCTTACGAATTTCTACACCAGCGAAGAGTTTTACGGCATCCATTCCAGCTTTGCCTACAGCCTGCTGGAGCAAGTGATGCAGCAGAGCGACGACAGCACCAGTTATGCCGCCTTCTATGGCGACGTGCTGATGCGGCAAGGGAAATACAGTGAAGCCCACCACCAGTTTGCCCTTGCGCTGACGAAAGACAGCAGCAAATACGAGCTATGGGAGGCGATGCTGGTAAGCGAGATGAAAGAAGCCAAGGACAGCGAGCGACTGCAGCGAGACGCCGAGCGAGCCGAAGCGCTGTTTCCGTTGCATCCGCTGCCGAAATACATCCAAGCCGTTCTGGCATACGACGCCGGCGACTACAACAAAGCGCTGGAGCAGAGCCTGCGTTGCGAGAATCTGGGATTTGACAAAGGCTATCTGGAATCGGAGACCTACCTGCTGATAGCCGAATCGTACAACCGACTGAAAGACGCCCGCTGTCTGGACTACTACAAACGCTTTCTGGAGATGCACCCCAAGGACCTGCAGGTGATGAACAGCTACGCCTACCAACTGGCACTGAACGGGAAGGAACTCGACACAGCGGAGCGGTTGTCGAAGCAGACCCTGTCGGCACAGCCCAACAACCCCTACTTTCAGGACACCTATGCATGGATACTGCACCTGCAGGGGCGAGACGAAGCCGCATGGCCCCACATAGAGAAAGCCGCGAAGCAGCTGCCCGACGACGAAGAGACCGCCGAGCACCTGAGAGTCATCAAAGAAAAATTGAACAAATGAGCCGAGCGATGAAAGCGACGACAAGAACCACAAGAGCGAGCCGCCACGAAGAAGCCAGAGGACTGGGCATGCTATTCCTAATAGTGGTTATGGTAGGCGGCCTGCTGGCCGGGAGCTGCCGCAGCCACAAGGATTTGGCGCACCAGGCCAACGACAGCATCGCCAACGTTGCCGACCAACCAGAGCCGCCGAAGCCCCCCGTGGTGCGGCTGGACACCATACAAAACGCCTACTACCGATACTACAGCGCCAACTTCAGCTGCGAAGTGGACGGGATGCGTGTGAACGGTCAGATAAGGATAGTACACGACAGCGCCATCTGGATCAGCGTGAACAAGGTGATAGAAGTTGGCCGGGCACTGATCACCCCGACGCGAGTGCAAGGCTATGTGAAGCTGTTGAACAAACAGTACGACGGCAGCTACAGCGACGTCATGAAGCGATGGGGACTGGATCTGGACTACGCCACCCTGGAGGCACTGCTGACAGGCAACTGTCCGCCCCACTGTGTGAAGCATCAGGAACCCGAGCGCAACGGCGACCAAGTGACGCTCCACTTCACCCAGAAGAGCGCCGCCACCGGCAAGCAACGCCAAGTGACGATGCAGAAAAGCTTCAAGCGCAAAAAAATACAGCAGACCGATATTGTCAGCGGAGAATTGCACCAGCAGGTGACCTGCAACTACGGACGTCCGCAGACCATCAACGGACAGGAGCTGCCCACGGAGATAACGCTGAACATCAGAAGTCGCGTCTATAGCGGCGCCACGCAAGTGAAGTTGGAGAAGATCGTACTGAACCAGCCTCAAGGGATGCCTTTCAAATTAAAAAACAAACACTAGAAACCCTATTATCATCAAGAACCCAAACCCAATCAAAAAAGCCACAATAACGAATTGATCCATTCATAAGCGCACACCGACGTGTGCAGACAATTCATCCTAAAACACATACATCACATAATATTTGGAACTATGAAGAGATTACTTATACTGTTTGTCCTGGTAGGGATTGGCTTTAGCGGGCGGAGCCAGGTGGAATCGGACACGCCAGAGACGGCGACGGAGGCCATAGAAGCGCTGGGGTATGACCACGACTTGGTGGCAGACTCGGCCGTGGTGGTGTTGGAGCGCTACCTGAATCTGCTGAATTTCGACTCGATACGGACAGACAGCATCCTTTACATAGAGAGCCACATCTTCAGCCGCAGTCATCCGGAAGACACCATCGTGATGAAACGGTGGTTCTATCCCGAGGCCAACTACCGGACCGAGTTGTGGAGCAAAGACACCCTGGAGATAGGGCTGCGATCGAACGGCTACGACACCTTCTTCAAATACGACAAGAAGAAACGCGCATGGTTCAAGACCGACGTATACAACTACTACGAGAACTTCGACTCGTACAACTTCCATGGCCCCTTCTTCCACTGGCAGCAGCGGAATGTGCGGATGCGCTACGACGGCATCTGGAACTTCCAAGGTCATGAAGCCTACCGTCTGTTTGTGAAACAAGGCAGCTACTTCGACCGCTACTACATGTTTGAAAAGGAAAGCGGCCTGCTGTTCATGTACGACGAGCTGGACTCGTATCTGGACATGGAGCATGACGAGACGCGGCATGTGGAATGGCGCGCCTTCCACGAATACCAGCCCCTTGACAAATGTCTGTTTCCCAGCGTTGAGAGTTATATGATAGACAACGACATTGTGATGATCTACCACCATTACCGCTATGTAGCCTTTGACTACGACTATTTTATGGAGGACCTCGTACGATGAGCCTGTTTGACAACGAAGATGAATTCTATATGCAGCAAGCCCTGCGGGAAGCCCGTGCGGCGCGCGACGAAGGGGAGATACCCATCGGGGCGGTGATTGTGTGCGACGGCCAGATCGTAGCGCGGGCGCACAACAACACCGAGCGGCTGCACGACGTGACGGCACATGCCGAAATGATAGCGTTCACCTCGGCGGCGAACACCTTGGGCAGCAAATACCTGCCCGACTGCACGCTGTATGTCACGGTGGAGCCCTGTCCGATGTGCGCCGGAGCCGCCGGATGGGTACAGATAGGCCGGATAGTGTATGGCGCCAGCGACGCGAAGAAAGGATTTGAGAAACTAGGTCGCGGGATGCTGCATCCCAAGACGGAAGTTACCGGCGGCGTGATGGAGGAGGAATGCGCCATGCTGATGAAGGAATTTTTCAAAGGGAAGCGATAGCAGCCCAGCATACATCCTTAGGACAATACTTTAAAAACATTAATATAAAATGAAACCCACATTATTAGTTTTGGCAGCCGGTATGGGCAGCCGCTACGGAGGACTGAAGCAGATGGACGGCGTCGGTCCCAACGGAGAAATCATCATGGACTACTCGATTACGGACGCCATCCGCGCCGGCTTCGGCAAGGTGGTCTTCGTGATCCGCCACAGCTTCGAGCAGGAATTCAAGGCCAAGATCAACGCCGAGCACTTCGGCAACAAGATCAAGGTAGAATACGTCTTCCAAGAACTTGACAACCTGCCGGAAGGCTTCACCGTTCCCGAAGGACGCGAGAAACCTTGGGGCACCAACCACGCCATCCTGATGGCCAAGGACGTCATCAAGGAACCCTTTGCCGTCATCAACGCCGACGACTTCTACGGCGCTGACGCCTTCAAGGTCATAGGCGACTACCTGCGCGGTTTGGAAGGCAAGAAGGGCGACTACTGCATGGTCGGCTACCGCCTGGAGAACACGCTGAGCGAAAACGGCACGGTGAGCCGCGGGGTGTGCAACGTTGACGACAAAGGATACCTTGTGGGCATGACCGAACGCACCAGCATCGGCCGCACCGCCAACGGCATCGAATACAAGGACGACGACGGCTCGATGCATCCGCTGCCGGCTGACGCCACCGTATCGATGAACCTGTTCGGATTCACACCTGACTACTTCGTTGAGAGCGAAAAACTGTTTGTCGAGTTTCTGAAAGCACGCGGGACGGAGATGAAATCGGAATACTACATCCCCTTCGCAGTCAACACTTTCCTTGGCAACGGATATGCCACTATGCGCGTGTTGAAGACCACGGCACAGTGGTTTGGCGTGACCTACAAGGAAGACCGCCCGATGGTGGTGGAACGCCTGGCTCGCTTGCATGCTGAAGGAGTTTATTGATTTTTTTGCATTTCTGCCGCGGGTGTGGGGGTGACTCCCCGCCTGCGGCGGAAATCTTGGAAATCTTGGAAACAATTCTTTTTCTCGCTCCATTGGGCTGGCTGATAAATTTCAACGAGGACGATTTCACTCACGGCATGATCAAAGTTCCCAACCGTTATTTCAACTCTCTTTAATCCAGCACCCCATCGAATTCAAAACCAGCAAGCAATTTCAGTTCCCGCCTGCGGGAGTACCATTTCCCAAGATTAAAAAAAAATTACAGGATTCGTACGTAACAGCCATGACAGAGAAAGATAATTTCCAAGATTTCCACGATCTCGCGAAGCGGGAGGCAATTGCGTTTGCCAAAGAGCATATCAATGACGACCCGCTTGAGCTGTTGCTGCACAAACAACGCTATCCGAACGTAGACGTAGCATTTGCCGTTCAGCAGATTGAAGGGTGGCGGACTGCGCGGGAGAAATGGCCGTCGCTGCTGGATTACGACGACTACCTCTACCCTCCCCGACTGAACCGCGAGCAGGCATCGTCGGAAGATACCGCCAACCATAAAGCAGACATCATTCTGAATCTATACGGCGAAAGGCATCATCCGTTGAGCGTCGCCGACCTGACGGGCGGAATGGGAATAGACAGCATCGCCTTTGCGAAGATGCCAGACACAGAAGTCGACTATGCGGAATGCAACGTCGAACTGAGCCGTCTGATGGAGCACAACTGCAGCGCTCTCGGGCTGAACAACATTGCGGTACACTGCGGCGACGGCATTGAATGGCTCCGCGACAGCAAAAGAAAATACCATATAATATTTATTGATCCCGCGCGTAGAGACACCCACGGCAAGAAGGTGGCCGCTTTCGAGGACTGCACGCCCAACATTTTGGAGCACAAGGCAGTGTTGACCGAGCACTGCGACTTTCTGATGGTCAAAGCGTCGCCAATGATGGACATTGACAAGGGGATAGCGCAACTAGGCAACGTCAGCGACGTATATGTGGTAGCCGTCAAAGGCGAGTGCAAAGAGCTGCTGTTTCTGTGCGGTGGTCAGCGAGAAGAGCCCCTGATACACTGTCAGAACATCATCCCTGGCGACAGCATCTATAGCAACGACCCCTTCACGCGAAGCCAAGAAGCGCAGGCCGAGGCCGTATATTGCACATCCGTAGGGCGCTATATCTATGAGCCCGATGCATCGCTGATGAAAGGCGGGCCATACAAACTGCTGAGTGACGAATGGGGGATGCAGAAACTGGCAAGAAACACCCACCTATACACCAGCGACCACTATCACGGATGGATGGGACGCACCTTCTGTGTGCTGAAAGAAGTATCGCCCAACAAGAAAGCCATTGCCGCGCTCATCCCTGACGGCAAAGCCCACGTGATAGTGAGGAACTATCCTGCACGAGCCGAAGAACTGCAACGGCAATTAGGTCTGAAAGAAGGCGGCGACCTATTCGTCATTGCCACAACAGTAGGCACAAGAAAGACTGGTTTCATTTGTTGCGAGCCGGAAAATTATCAACATTTTTTGGCAGAAATTAACAAATAAATTTTGTCAGTTTCAAAAAAGTGCGTAATTTTGCACCCTCTTAAAATGGTTTCGGAGAAGATGATTACCCGTTCAATATTCTCCAAATCAGAAGGATAGGAATACGCAAAGGTTATCCGTCAGCCCAAGCATAAGCCTTGAATTCAAGAGAAAAAAGGAATCGGGCACCATATTTTTATGGTGTCGGCAAATAAAAAAATGAACATCATCGTAAAATAAAAAATGAATACATTAAGTTACAAGACAGTATCGGCCAACAAGAACACCGTCACCAAGGAGTGGGTTCTTGTAGACGCAGAAGGTCAGACCGTAGGACGCTTGGCCACGAGAGTAGCCAACATCCTGAGAGGCAAGACGAAGCCTTGCTTCACCCCGCACGTTGATTGCGGCGACAATGTTATCATCATCAATGCAGAGAAGGTCGTGTTCACCGGCAAGAAAGAGACCGACAAGATCTATCAGCGCTACACCGGCTATCCCGGCGGCCAGCGTGAGACCACCCCTGCCAAGGTTCGCGCCATCCATCCCGAGCGTATTCTGGAGCACGCCATCCGCGGTATGCTTCCGAAGAACAGACTGGGAGCTGATCTCTTCCGCAACCTCCACGTCTATGCAGGTAGCGAGCATCCGCATCAGGCTCAGAATCCTAAAGTCATCAACATTAACGATATAAGATAATAGCAATGGAGCAAGTAATCAACACCATAGGTAGAAGAAAGACCGCTGTTGCCCGCATTTATATGAAGCCGGGTAGCGGTAAAATCACCGTCAACAATAGAGATTATAAGGAATATTTCCCCACTGGTCCGCTGCAGTTCATCGTCAATCAGGCTTTCCAGATTGTTGATGCTGAGGGTAAATGGGATGTCAAGGCCAACCTCGATGGCGGTGGAATCACCGGCCAGGCTGAGGCTTTGAGAATGGCTATCGCCCGCGCCCTGTGCGAGAACAACGCCGAGGACCGTCCTGCACTGAAGGCTAAGAGCTTGCTGATGCGCGACCCGCGTATGGTTGAGCGTAAGAAACCCGGTCAGCCCAAGGCTCGTAAACGCTTCCAGTTCAGCAAACGTTAAAAGAATAATCAGTTTAGTATCCAAATTGCGGAGACTCTGTCCGGTTGCCAGTTCGGCAGCATAGGACTGCTGAAAAACCGGGCCTTAAGGACTACTCGGCAATTGGTATCAAGGAACGTAAACAAATCAATAAACAATGACAGAATTAAAATTCGAAGAATTGCTCGAAGCAGGTTGTCACTTTGGACACCTGAAAAGAAAATGGAATCCCAAAATGGCTCCCTACATCTTCAAGGAGCACAATGGCATTCACGTTATTGACCTGCAAAAGACCATTGCCAAGGCTGAAGAGGCTGCAACGGCTCTGAAACAGATCGCCAAATCAGGCAAGAAAGTTCTCTTTGTCGCAACAAAGAAACAGGCCAAAGACGTCGTCGCCGATATGGTGAAGGCTGTCGATATGCCTTTCGTCACCGAGCGTTGGCCTGGTGGTATGCTCACCAACTTCACCACCATCCGCAAGGCTGTCAAGAAGATGAACTCTCTTGATCAGATGATGCACGACAAGGACTTTAACAACATCTCGAAACGCGAGCGCCTCCAGGTGCAGCGCGAGCGCGCCAAGCTCGACAAGAACCTTGGCAGCATCGCTGACCTGACCCGTCTTCCCAGCGCATTGTTCGTCATCGACATCAACAAGGAGCACATTGCCGTTGCTGAAGCCCGCAGACTGAACATCCCCACTTTCGCACTGGTCGACACCAACTGCAACCCCGACCTCATCGACTTCCCGATTCCTGCCAACGATGATGCATCGAAGTCGATTGCCGCTATCCTCAAATATATGGTTGAGGCCATTCAGGAAGGTCTCAACGAGCGTATGCTCGACAAAGAGAACAACGTTGAGGAAGAGCCCGAGACGGAGAACGTTGAGAACGACGAGGAGACCAAGAGCGAGAGCCGCGAAGAGGCTCGTCCGCGTCGCCCGAGAAGAAAGACCCCCACTGCTAACAATCAATAATTAAGAGAATAGAATATGGCAACAATCACCGCAAAACAGGTTAATGAACTGCGCCAGCTTACCGGCGTAGGTATGATGGACTGCAAGAAAGCCCTCGTTGAGTGCGACGGCGATGTGCAGAAAGCCATTGAATTGCTGCGTCAGAAAGGCCAGAAGATGGCCGCCAAACGTGCTGACCGTGACGCCAACGAAGGTTGCGTCCTCGCAAAAAGCACTGGCAAATACGGCGCTATCGTGATGTTGAGCTGCGAGACCGACTTTGTCGCCACCAACGCCGACTTTGTCGCTTTCACCACCTCTATTCTCGACGCTGCTATGGCAAAGCACCTCACCACCAAGGACGAGGTGATGGAGATGGACCTCAATGGCCGTAAGGTCAGCGAGAGCATCACCGACCAGATTGCCAAGATTGGCGAGAAAATCGAACTGGCTCACTTTGAGGCTATCGACGCCGAGGCTGTCTACGCCTACATCCACCCGGGTAACCGTATGGCATCAATCGTAGGTATGAACAAGGCTGGCTTTGACGAGGTTGGTCACAACGTAGCAATGCAAGTAGTCGCTATGCGTCCCGTTGCCCTCGATGAGGCAAGCGTACCGCAGAGTGTTATCGACAGCGAGCTCAACGTATACCGCGAGAAGACCAAAGAGGAACTCGTAGGCAAGGCTGTCGAGGCCGCTCTCAAGAAAGCCGGCATCAACCCTGCTCACGTTGACAGCGATGACCATATCAACTCGAATATGGCTAAGGGCTGGATCACCGAGGAGCAGGGCAAGATGGCTCGCGAAATCAAGGAGAAAGTCGGCGCAGAGGCTGCCGCCGCTCTTCCTGAGGCCAAGATTGAAGGCATTGCCAAAGGTCGTCTGAACAAGTTCTTCCAGGAAAGCACCCTGATGAACCAGGAGTACATTATGGAGAGCAAAGTCAGTGTCAAGGACTTCATCGCCCGCACCGACAAAGACCTCAAATGCACTGGTTTCAAACGCTTGGAGCTTGGAGCATAAGCGATTCTTTATAATTGAAACTTTGCGGTTGCGCGAAAGATCGCGCAACCGCTTTTTTTTCGACAGATGGCTAAAAAACAGAAATACTATGTTGTGTGGCAGGGCAACAAGCCCGGCATCTACGACACGTGGGCAGAATGCGAACGTCAGATAAAAGGTGTCGCAGGTGCCAAATTCAAGTCGTATGAGAGCCGTACACTGGCAGAACAAGCCCTACGCATCGGTCCTGAACTGGCTGCTTCGGTCATCGAAAGACAGACCAAAGGCGAGTCTATACTTGTCACCGACGAAAACGGCATCACAAAGATTCGACCGGACGCCCAAGGTCCAACGCCAATACTTGACTCCATTGCCGTCGATGCCGCCTGCAGCGGCAACCCTGGTGTAATGGAATACCAAGGCGTCTACGTGGCAAGCCGCACTCAGATATTTCATTACAAAGCACCCCTCGGGACCAACAATATAGGTGAATTTCTGGCTATCGTCCACGGCCTGGCATACCTTAAGAAGAACAGTCTCAACCAAATCTTATACTCCGACTCTGTAAACGCCATCAACTGGGTGCGCGCCAAGCAATGTCGCACTAAACTGCCGCTGACTCCCGACACGGCAAAACTATACGAAATCATACATCGCGCAGAGGCTTGGCTGCATAACAACAGCTATACCACCGAGATACGCAAGTGGGACACAGAACACTGGGGCGAAATTCCGGCAGACTTCAATCGCAAATGAATACCACCAATCTACATATACCCTCAAATAAAGTACGCGACATAGAACGCTACTTTATCACTGAACTGCGAGACATTTATGCCGAGGGTGAGATAAGGATGTTTGTCCGAATGCTCTTTGAAGCCTATCTAGGATGGAGTCAAACCGAGTTGTTGCTCAGGCGCGAAGAGACTGTCAACCAATCCGATTTGCTGCGTTTCCACTGGGCTGTGGAAGACTTGAAACGCCATCGGCCGATACAGCACATCATCGGATGGACTGAATTATGCGGATGCCGCATAGAAGTTACCAAGGACACATTAATACCCCGTCCCGAAACAGAAGAAATTGTAAACTGGACCATCAACCATTTCTCAGGATTCAAAAAACAAGATTCCAAAATAAGAATACTCGACCTCTGCACCGGTAGCGGCTGCATAGCCATAGCCCTGGCCAAACATCTGCCGCAGGCACAGGTGACCGCCGTCGACATCTCAGAAAAGGCCCTCGACGTTGCCAGGAGAAATGCAAGCGCCAACAATGTCGCAGTCGACTTCCTTCAGGCCGACATCCTTTCACCGTTCACAATTCACAATTCACAATTCACTCTCATTATCAGCAATCCACCCTACGTGATGGACAAAGAGAGAGCCGTAATGCAGCCCAACGTGCTTGACTGGGAGCCGGCACAAGCATTGTTCGTCCCCGACAGCGACCCTCTACTATTCTATCGCGCTATTGCCGACATAGCAACAAACCATTTGGCACCTGATGGAATTCTTGTTCTTGAAATCAACGAACAACTTGGCTACGAGACAGCTGCGCTCTTCGCCAGCCACGGCTTCGCCACAACACTCCACAGCGACTTCCGCAGCAAAACACGGATGCTGACAGCGACAATAAACAGACAGTCACTAGCTAAATGACCGAGAACACAACCATACAATCCTTGCCGTTCCGTCCGCTATCAATCGACGACAAAACCAGCATACAGGCCGTGACACTCCATTCTGGACGCCGCAACTGCAACTTCACCTTCGCCAACCTGATAGGATGGCGCTTCCTCTTCGACACCGAGGTCTGCCTGCTGCCCGGCGCCGTCATTTTCCGCTATCTTTTTGGACATCGCGACCCTGCCTATTTCATAAGTTCCTCCACCCTGCCCTCGTCCGACATCGTCGACGCTCTGCGCCACAAGTCGTCAGAAGAAGGCTGCGCACTGACACTCATCGCCGTCGAGGACGACTGGGCCACTCAATTCAAACAGCACTATGGCGACGATGTGACAGTCGGGCCTCTGCGAAACAGCTACGATTACATTTACCGCCGCGACGAGCTACAGCAACTGCAAGGCAAAAACCTCAAGGCCAAACGCAACCACGTCAACAAATTCCTCAGCGAGCATCCCGACTTCCAATACCGCGACCTCACACCCGACCTCTTCGACAGCTGCCGGCACCTCGAGCAACTATGGCGCGATGGCACTATCCACGACAACCCCTGGTACGGCAACACCATCGAATCCGAACACCGGATGATAGAAAACGTCTTCACGCACTGGCACCAACTCGATATGCACGGCGGAGCCATCTTCATCGACGGACGAATGATAGCCTTCAGCTTCGGTGCCGCCGTTTCCGACGACACCTTCGACACCTGTGTCGAGAAGGCCGACCGCAGCATCGACGGCGCTTTCAGCATCATCAACCAGCAAATGGCGCTTCACCTGCCACCGCAGTTCCGCTACATCAACCGCGAAGAGGATATGGGACTCGAAGGACTGCGCAAGTCCAAGCTGTCCTACCACCCCGACACCTTGCTCAGCTACAACATCCTCAATTTCGCAAAGCTATGAACATTACATTGCGTCGTATGACCCCTGCTGACAGCGGCGAGACCATCGAATGGATCACACGCCAGTACTGTTTCAACCGCGACGAAGTGGCCTCGTGGGTCGAACATCTCCATTTCAACTGGCCGCTGAGCGTCAAGGCTGTCGACGAAAACGGGAAAACAGTCGGACTGCTTAATATGAGCGACTACCGCATTGAGGAAGAAACCAGCGTCATAGCTGACGAACAGCCCGACCTGCTGCAACGCCTCAACGCTATGCGCTACACCGCCGTCTTCTCATTCATCGTAGCCGAGCCCTATCGCCACACACCACTCAACCACAGGATGATAATGGACATCTGGGACGAACTCGAGCATCGCTACGATTTCCTTTTTGTACCAGTGATGCACCACCTCAAGACCCACCAGTACTGGAAACGGCGTGGAGCAGTGGAATTTTTCCGCGACAAAATGTCAATCTATTACCTGATTCCGCTCCGTAACAGCACGCTTCTACACAGTCTGCTACCACAAAACTAAACCGCTTGAAATTATTTAGATGTTAACAGCGGTTTGCTGCGGCGAGGGTGAGCGCGGAAGCTGCAAGGCCATAGTACATCGGGTCGGGCGGCAGATGCAGAAGTCCTGCGGCCAGCATCACAGCGGAGCCGACAACCATCGAAAGGGTGACCGCCTGGGCCTTGAGACGGTTGGGAAGCCATAGGGCAAAGCTAAGTGGCAGCAGCAGCACCACAGCCCGCAGGCCAAGCGAAAGGAATCCGAGGTCATTGATGAACGAGCCCTGCACGAAATGCGATGCAACGATGCCCAAAAGCAGGAGAGCCACTATCGAAAGGCGCGTCTGTGCCAAAGGCGACAGATGCGGCGGACGCCGCAGAAGCGTCAGTATATTGCCCAGCAAGTCGCGCGTCACTATGGTAGCCGCGCCCAGCACAAGTCCGCTGCCACAACCCAATATATTAATTAGCAAGGTGCCCAATGCGATTCCTCCGAGCCAAGCCGGAAGATGGCCCAGAATGAACGTTGGGAAGGCCTGCAGCGAGTTTTCCAGAACGCCTATGCCGGCGGGCAGTGTACCTCCGGCGGCGGTGACAGCAGCCAACTCGTCAGCAGTGACATAGTGACCGCGCATATATATGCCCACCAGTGTGCAGGCGGCACCAATAAGCGGGATTAGAGCGGCACATAGCACAGCTCCACGACGTGCCTTGGAAGTCGTTGCGGCAGACCAAACGGCCTGGGCATAGGTCTGCGTGCACACCACGCCGAGCGCCAGCGAGAGGCATCCACCGAGATCCTTCAGTGGCCCTCGGGCCAATAAAGAACCATAGCGGCGATGGATAGCCTCAACGCCGTCAATGCCATTCAGCGAAGCCACCTGCGGAATATCATATATCGATTCGACACTACCCCTTATGCCTGCCAGACCGCCGCCAATGCGCCACACGGCAATGCCGGCAGCCAACGAGCTGACATATAGCAGCACCAGCTTGACGATGCCACCTGCACCGGCGCTCTTGATGCCACCAAAGAGCACCAGCAACGCTATCAGAACTGCTCCGACAAGTAAGGCGGCCATAGTGGAAAGGCCAAAAAGACTTGTAATCATTGCCGACGACGACAACAGCTGAGAGGTAATGCTGATGAAAATGCCGACGAGGAAGAGCACCGAGCCAACCGTCTCGGCACGGCGGCCGTACCGCTGGCGAACGACCTCCATCACCGTCGTGCAGCCGCTGTGCCGCAACGGTTTGGCGTAGACAAGGCCCAGCACCAGCGCACCAAGAGCGGCACCGATGGTGAACCACCACGCTGAAAGACCGAAACTGAAGGCCAGCTGCGCCGTGCCTATGGTCGACTGACCACCGACCAGGGTGCCCAGAATAGCGCCGCAGACCATCCACGGCCCCGCCTTGCCGCCAGTGGTGAAACTTCGGGCGTCCTTGACCTTGCGGCCCGACACGATGCTCACCGCCAGCAGCACGCCCACAGTGAGCAATATGCCTATGATATGTACCGTGGTGAGCATCAGTCGATATACCGTGCAATGTCATCCAGCGTAGGCCGGTCGGTTGGTAGTTTGACGAGGTTCCAGGGGCCGTCAGGGTCGTTGCAACGATAGGGATAGACGACATACCACACCTCGACACCATAGGTTGACGAGCGATCGTAAGTGCAGACCACATACTGCTGGTCACCACTGCTGCCAATACTGACGGTGTCGAGCACAATGTGCCCCTTGTCGTCCGTGACAAACAAGGTGTTGGTAGTGCCAACCAGTTCCTGCAGTTCGCCGCCATAGTAGAGTTCCACCTGCGACAGGTTGCTATCGGTCATCAGCCGCAACTCGGCGTTTTCACCTAAGCTGAACGCTGCCACCTGCTGCATAGCCGGTGTACTGTCAGCCTGCTGGTTACAGCAAGCTGCCGTCAGGAGAACCAAGGGTATGATTAAAAGTCTTCTCATAAGCGATAGTCTAAATAGCGAGGCCGCGGAGCGCAGCTCCGCGGCCTCGTGTTGTAGCCTTGTAATGTCTTTTACTTGGCGTCGCGGCCGGCGCGGATGGCCTTGATATTGGTCTCTACAACGGCATCGCCCTTGCGACCGAAGATGGCCTTGATAGCCTTCTCGAGTTCTTCAAAAGCAATCTCAAGGTAAGGAGCTGCAGCACCGAGCAGAACCATATTGCCACGGGCATTGAGTTCTTTGGCGATGGCATTGGCGTTGAAGCTTACGCATTTGGGCAGCTTGGCCAATTCAGCGTTGACTTTCTCAATGTCAGGATAGTTGTTGATATTGATGAAAGGATCGCTGTTAGTGATGACCACGCCGTCGGGAGCGAGGAAAGGCAGATAGCGCAGAGCCTCCATAGGCTCGGAGCTGAGGATAATGTCGGCCTTGCCTTCGGGGATAACATCGGCAAAGATGGGTTCGCTGCTGACGCGGAGGTGGCTGAACACCGAACCGCCGCGCTGCGACATACCGTGGATTTCACTCTGCTTGACGTTCATACCCAAGTTGAGGGCAGCGTCGCTTATGATCTTGGCTACGGAGACGATACCGTCACCGCCTACGCCACAAAGTATGATGTCTTTTTTCATTTTATCGTAATTTGTTGATATGTTTGGTGTTGATATGTTGATACGGCTCGTTTGCAACGTTTAACCTATCAACATATCAACGAAATATTTATTTCTTTGCTGCAATACGTTTCTTGTTCTCGACGATGCAGACGCGCTGCGGGATGATGACGCTGACGCCGTTGTAGGCAATCTCCTCTTCAAGGATCTTGACAAACTCGTCGTGGTTCTTCTTCAGCGGCACGATGGTGCGGATGTGGTCGGGATCAACGCCAAGGCCCTTGCAAATGTTGAAGAGCTTCTGGTTGGCGCTCGAGGGCTGGCCACCGGTCATAGCCGTGATGTCGTTGTCGAGAATCATAATGATGACGTTGGCCTTCTCGTTGACGCAGTCAAGCAGACCGGTCATACCGCTGTGACCAAACGTACCGTCACCGATAACACCAATGGCGGGGAAAATGCCCATTTCTGAAGCACCCTTAGCCATAGTTACCGAAGCACCCATACAGACGGTGGTGTTGATGGCACCCATATTGAAGCCCAGCGTGTAGCATCCGATGTCACCGAACACGCGGCCGTTGGGATATTTCTTCATAACCTCAACCACAGCCTCATAGCTGTCGATATGCGGGCAACCCACGCATAGTGCCGGAGGACGGTTGGTGACCACCTCGGGAACGGCGGGACCGTTGGGAACATTCAGACCCAGAGCCTTGGCAACCTTCTCGGCGTTCAACTCGCCATCGCGACGGATGGTCTCGTCCAGACGGCCGTGAACAGGTTTGCCTTTGCCCAAGAAGCCTTTGATGTGCTCTTCGACGAAGGGCTGGCCATCCTCGAGAACGAGAATTTCGCCCACCTCGTCATAGAGCTTGTTAAGCATATTGAACGGCAGCGGATACTGCGTAATCTTAACCACAGGATAGGGGCACTTGCCGCCAGGGAAGTTCTCCTGCAGGTAGTTGAAAGCGATACCGGTGGTGATGATACCGCGGCTCTTGTCGGTGCCGGGGATATACTGGTTGAAGCCGCTCTCCTCGCTCGATTTGGTGAAAGCGGGCTGCTTGTCGATAAGGTCGCGATACAGACGCTTGGCGTTGACAGGAAGCAGCACGAAGCTCTTCGGATCGCTGGGGCTCGTCAGCGGGTTCTGCGGCAGGGCGGGCTTGCGCTCCACACCGGCGCGGCTGTGGGCCAGACGGGTAGGAATGCGGTAAAGGATGGGGGTACCCAGTTTCTCGCTCAGCTCATAGCCAAAGAATACCATATCGTATGCTTCCTGCTGGTTCGAAGGCTCCAGCATCGGAATCATAGCCCAGTGGCCATAGTAGCGGCTGTCCTGCTCATCCTGGCTCGAGAACATCGACGGGTCGTCGGCAACGACGATGATAACACCCTTGGTACCGATAATGGCGGCATTCATAAAGGGGTCACCGCAAACGTTCAAGCCTACGTGCTTCATACAAGTCATTGCACGCTTGCCTGCGTATGCAACGCCAATCGAAGCTTCAAGAGCAGTCTTCTCGTTTGCGCACCAGTTGGCAACGATGCCTTTTTCCTTAGCCTCTTTCGATTTAATCACATACTCCGTAATCTGTGTCGAGGGGGTTCCGGGGTAGCTGTTGATGGCGCTACCGCCAGCGTCTATAAAAGCCTGAGCAATAGCTTCATCACCCAGTAAAAGCAATTTTGACATATCGTTTATATTTAGTTATTAATTAATGAATTCCATTTTGCAAAGATACGAACTTTTTGCGACGTGGACAAATAATATTTATATCTTGTTGGATTTATGCCATTTGCACACACTTAACCATCACACACTCCGAGCAAAAAACACACATTGCCAACTCACAGAAAGCATAAAATTCAACCCTTTATCTGCACTTGGAAACCTTCGTCGATAAGGGGCTTAAGGAGAATGCACATCTCGTCGGGCGTGACCTTGGCCAGGTTCTGTGCCGGTGTGGGCCGGTCGATGGTATAGGCCATCACCTCGCGCGGATGCAGCACACGGACAATGTCGAGCATTGGCAGCACGACATCATCACTGGTGGAGTCGAAATCCGGACTTCTCAACAGACACCATTGCAGCACGAAGTCACCCTCAAACTGCTTCAGTGCCTCCACAACACGCTGCACGTCATAGCCTGGCGCAGGGTTGTTTATCTTGGCAACCAGTTCATTGGTGGGTGCATCGATTTTCATAATCGGATTGTCGACCTTGCGCAAGGCGGCAAAGACTTCTGGTATATGCACACGCGTGGCGTTGCTCAGCACCGACACCTTTGCCGACGGCGCAAACTCGTCGCGCAACCGCAGCGTGTCGTCAATAATCTGCGGGAACTCAGGGTTCAGCGTAGGCTCACCGTCGCCGCTGAAAGTAATCGAGTCGACCTTGACTCCATCGGCATACAGGTCCTGCAGCTTGTTGTTCAAGTCGTGGCGCACCTTCTCTGCCGTGGGCAGTTTGGTGTCGTTGCGCCCGTCGCGGTTCCAGCCGCACTCGCAATAGATGCAGTCAAAGTTACAGAACTTGCCCTTCTCGGGCAACAGATTGATGCCGAGCGACGTGCCAAGCCTACGGCTATGTATTGGTCCAAAAACAGTTTCTTCTCTTAGCATTAGTTTTGTTGTTTAAAGTTTATCGGTTAAAGGTCAAAACTGTAAAAGAGCTCTAAGCCAATCTCTTTCAACTTTTAAAACGGTTTTAACCTTTACAACCTGAAATGCAAAAATACACTTTTTTCACGACATATTAGAGGTTTTACACTATCTTTGCAAAGTCAAAAACAGGATATACAGCATTCTAAAACAATGATTCACAACTACAAATCCACGTTTTGACCCACAAAAAGAAATGCAAAAATACAGAAGCTACGTACTGCCTGTCGCCATTATTCTTGGCCTGTTGCTGCACCGCTGGTGCGCAATGTTCAGTTTTCTGGTGCCATACATCATCTTCACTATCCTGCTCCTCACCTTTTCTGCAGTGGACATCAAGCGTCTGCGTATGGGCTGGCTCGACATTTGGCTTATGCTGTTCCAAATCACCGTCAGCCTCGGTTCCTACCTTATATTGAAATGGCTCGGTGCCAGTAGCATCGTTGCCGAGGGAGTGCTGATAGGAGTGCTCTGTCCCGTCGCGTCGTCGGTGGCCGTCATCAGCTGTATGCTCGGTGCCAACCGCGAGACGGTGACGGCCTACACCATCATAGGCAACCTGATGGTGGCCATAGTAGCACCCATCTACTTCTCCTTCATCGGCAACCAGCAGGATATGCCGTTCTTCGAATCCTTCTGGATGATTCTCAGACGCGTAGGCACCGTCATCGGTCTGCCTTTCTTCGCGGCGTGGGCATTGCAGGCCTGGTGGCCCAAGGGTCACGACTTCCTGAGCCGTCACCGCGGCAAGTCGTTCTACCTGTGGGCCTGCGCACTTCTCTTCACACTTGGTCAGACTATCGATTTCATCTTCCTTCACGGCGAAGGCAACTGGCACAGCATCATCTGGCTGGGCATCGCCTCGTTGCTGTTCTGCATAGTGCAGTTCGGGTTTGGACGCTGGCTGGGAGCCAAATACGGCGACAAGATAAGCGGCGGACAGCTGCTGGGACAGAAAAACACCGCTATGGGCATCTGGATGGCCAACTACTACCTGACGCCGCTGGCCTCGGTCTTTATGGCCTTCTATTCTGTCTTCCAGAACGTATGGAACAGCTGGCAGATGTGGCAGGCAGGCAAGAAGAAGTGACACTTCCGCAAAGATACCTATTGTGCCTTCGTAAACTGAAGAAAATTCTCGCCGTCGCAGAATGTCAGGTGCATCGCATCACTGAGGAAGAAGCCGCCTGAAACCGTCATACCGAAAAAGCCAGCAAGACCAGTAATTTGATTGTGTTTCATATCAAAACAGTTTCTTATTCAATATACTCTAATGTCCATATTGTGTTGTCCGACTCGATTATGACAGGATAGCCATTGCCGTATGTATAATTCAACTGCATCTCAAACCCCGTACTCTTCTTATCTGGAACAAGCATATAAGTGACATTGTGTCTGCTCCAATACGGTATCGCGTCACTCATTCCCGGCAACAAGACCTTAGTACCTGACGTAATGCCGTAAGGACAAGGCATTGTGTCATATTCGAACGACATATACAATTGGCCATTTTGATTGTTGAGTTGCACTACGTCACCGTTCGCCCACACACAGTGCATCCCGTTAGGCAGGGCAGTGTTCCATCCCGGAGTGATTATCCAACTCTCAATCAAGCCATCGCTGTTGTAGTTGAATGTGTAAGTGTTGTAGCTCTGCTCTTCCCGGACAAGACGACCGTCAGCATACGAATACAGATAATACTCTACCACCTCACCGTCGGCATCGTATATATACATCGAAGACCTGAGGCTGTCGTTGTATGTAATATGGGCAGTATGATGACTATAGAAGATAGTGTCATATGGCTGCATATTCAAAAGATAATGCTGGAAATCCTCATTCACCATATCAACGTTTACAAGCTTGTTGCCGTCCCAAAAAAAAGTGTATACAGAATGGACCTCTCTGCCACCGGGATATGAACAATCCATCGTCACTCGTTCCAAACGTCCACTTTCTGCGTCTTCCGTCCGCGGCGGATTAACGTAAGCCATCCCCGTCCAAGTCCCGGTGGCGGGGTTGTAAGTCACCGTGACAGTCATACCAAGGTCTTCCATCCTTGCCATCCAGCGTCTCATCTCTTCGCGGTTGGTGGTACTAAAAGTATTGGCATCTTTTGCCATACTGCTTCCCTTCTTGTTACCGCGGAATGTTACAAACTTTCCCTGCTTCGTATAGTCGCAAAAAAGGTCGAACAATGCATCCAGTTCCTCTTTTTTGCTAATGTAGACCGTAGTGGTTGTTGTTGGAATATCGTGCCGTGACACGACATACAAAACTGAATGTTGCTCAAAGCCAGCCGTCTCATCGCGGTTGCAGGCTGTTACGGCAAGCACCGCAGCCAGCAAGACCAGTAATTTGATTGTGTGTTTCATATCATTTATCTTTTATCATATTATCCAATTGATAGTCCAGCAGGGCTTGGTACTGGACAGAATCGCCTATGCGGTAGAAGGCTATAGTCCTCTCCTCGTTCAACGCCATAACACGCCAGGCCGGCAGGTCGCTGCGGCGCACTCGTTGCCGCGGCTCGTCGATGTCGCCCATCCACGAGGTGACGCCAGCCGACGCGCGGATGTCAAACTCTTCCTTCAACCCAAGCCACGCCGCCGTGTCGTCGGCCACAAGGATAACCGCGTCGACCTTCACCGAGTCGTTAAGCTGGAAGCCCGACACCTGCGCCACCGCAATGTCCTGACGCGCCGAGTAGCGGCTGTAAAGCGGCGTTTCATACACTTCGGCCGTGCAGCCCGCCAAGAAGAGCATCAACATTATATATATCAACCGGCGTTTCATATTATCTCTTTAGTTAGAATGGTGGCGGCGACATCTGCCCAGTGGCTGTCCGGGAAAGTTGTGCGGTTGCAAAGGACCGCATCGTAGGGTCTCTGAATCGAAAACTGATAATTGAAAAGCGAAACCATTGCGACAGCAAGCACTGTGACGGTAGCCAGCGACGCACGGCGTATGCGGCGGCGGTGCATCCACTCGGGGTAGTCCTGCATCATCCGTCGCTGCAGCCCTGCTCTCTCCTGCTGTTCCCACAGTTCATCAAATGTAATCCTGTTCTGTTCCATATTATTTCAGTTTTCCCATTGTTCTCTCAGTTTGTCTTTTATCCGCATCAAACGGATGCCTACATTGTTCTTTGTCAATCCCGTGCGCTGTGCAATCTCCTTGTATTCATACCCTTCCAGGTGCATTGTCACGATGGTGCGGTCGAGTTCGGGCAGCAGTGCGATGAGGTCGTACAGCGCATTGTGCAGCGATGGCTCTTCCTCAGGGGCATCGTAGCCTTCGTGAAGCGGTTCCTGCGCCGGTGTGCAACGCTGCAGGTCTATGCACTTGCTGCGCGCCACACGCCATATCCACGCTGCCTGCTTGGGCGCAAGGTCAATCTCTTGCAGCTTCTCACGCCGTTCCCACAGAGCCACCAGCACCTCTTGCAACAGGTCGTCCACATCCAGCCCCTGCCGCGCATAGCGGCGGCAGACGGAAAAGAGCATCCCGCGGTAGCGGCCCACCAGCTCGTTAAATGTCTCCTGTTCCTTCACACTATAATAACGAATTTCGGAAGCAAAAAATTACAAGTGTTGGTTTTTTCCCTTCAGTTTTCAGGGGAACGAAGAAAAAGCTACCGCCTGATCGGAGCATCCGACTCGATGGAGTCGAGTATATTCAGATAGTTTTGATAGCGTTCCTCGCTGATTTCGCCCGACTCGACGGCGGCCTTGACAGCACAGCCAGGCTCGTGACGGTGAGTACAGTTGGCGAAGTGGCAGTCGTGCAGCACCTTGCGCATCTCGGGAAAGAAGTGCGACAGCTCGCCTGCGCTGAAATCCACCATACCGAACTCCTTGATGCCAGGAGTATCTATTAAATATGAATTTTGAATTTTGAATTTTGAATTCTGATCTTTGTTCTCCGTTTCGGACAGTTGTATCGGGAATATTTCAGCAAAGGTGGTGGTGTGCTTGCCCTTGAGCGACCAGTCGCTCACCTCGCCCACCTTGAGGTGCAGCGAAGGGGCGATGGCGTTGAGCAGTGCCGACTTGCCCACACCGCTGTGCCCACTGAAGAGGCAAACCTTGCCGGCAATGAGCTGTTTGATGCGGTCAATCCCCATCCCCGTCAGGGCCGAGACCTCATAGACAGGATAACCCGCGCCCTCATATATCGCCTTTATCTCATTGTGAATCTGCCAAAGCTCGTTCTCCGTTTCCCGCTCTCCGACCGCGTCAGCCATCCCCTCTCGGAGAGGGGTGGCCGAAGGCCGGGGTGTGTCGCACCCTCCGTTCTCCGTTCTCCGTTCTCCGTTCTCCGCTCCATAAAGGTCGCACTTGTTGAAAATGATGGCTGCCGGAATGTGGTATGCCTCTGCCGTAGCCAGCAGACGATCGATGAAACCCGTCGACGTGCGCGGGAAACCAAGTGTCGCCACAATACACAAAAGGTCTATGTTGGCTGCAATTACGTGGGTCTGCTTGCTCAGTTTGGTAGAGCGGCGAATGATACAGTTGCGGCGGTCGGCAATTTCGGTAATCATCCCCGTGCCGTCCTCAAGCAGCTGAAACTCGACGCGGTCTCCGACAGCTATCGGGTTGGTCTGTTTGCTGCCGCGGATGCGGAAATTGCCCCGCAAACGGCAGGCGAAAGTATCACCGCCGTCTGTCAGCACATTGTACCAGCTGCCAGTCGTGCGCACCACGAGTCCATTGGGTCGAGATTCATTTTCCATATCATATCCTTAACGCCACGTCGCCCGGTTTATTGTCTGCACCTCAACACAACCCGCAAAAAAAAGGTTGTGCCGGAGCGCAGATCCGGAACAACAGGCGCCCTAACTCCATAAATCACGCACCTTGTACCAGCCTACAGTATAGCCTCAACTACGGGGCAGGCAGGGACCTGCTCCGTTATATCAACCATCGTTTAACCATCCTTCAACCATCGTTTAACCATATATAATGGTCGAAATATGGTTGAAGTATGGTTTATCAATAGTCGATATGACGGCGTTGGGTGCTTGATGGAGCGGCGCAAACCGCTGCGGTTGTCCTGTCATATTAGTCGCGACAAGCTCAGTCAAATGTAAAAAGATTTTCTCCT